>Ga0209396_1004895_pt1 | contig 12865 bp, 11 predicted proteins | sample GOMGulsemesocosm_6_FD_184638 | JGI IMG/M metagenome (GOLD analysis project Ga0209396, IMG submission 184638) | Methane-oxidizing microbial communities from mesocosms in the Gulf of Mexico - GOM8C Gulf of Mexico (SPAdes) (version 2) | ecosystem: Environmental > Aquatic > Marine > Cold seeps...
AATGTAATGATGGAGAGCATTGTAACCCTAATTTAGTACTAAGTATTAATATTTAATGGCTGCCGATTAAGACTTATCAAATCAGAAATCATCTTGTTTTAATAAATCCGGCGCAACAACTCGATAACAATGTGTAAATATATATTTACGTTTTGGTGGCTGTATTACTTCACCTAATCTTTTATACATATGAAACACATTTCAACAAAGTAAATAAAGTTATTTAATTACAGTTACTTACGGTTTTCAATTTAAAGTTGACACGTTTGTTTTTAATTTCAGTTGATATTTGAATTAATTTTCTAAAAAGATTGGCAATACCTAATTGTTAGTATATTGTTAATTAATTGGTTTTAAGTCATTCCCTAAGGTTGATACTTGTTAATAGTGTTAGCTAAATTTATTTGTAACTTTAGGGGGACAGATAAGCTAAGCATTGCTCAATTTATCTGCCATTTAGGTAGCACTGGCCATGTTGTAATATCCAGGGAATGTCTGAACGGATTCAGGTGTTGAGTGTTCGTTTTAAACAACACATTACAGGTGTTGTATCAGCAATCACAATATTTAGATGGAGACTACAATGAATAAAATAAATAAATTTATTTTAAGCACTATAGCGCTAAGTATTCTTAGTTCCACCACTACAGCTACCGCCGCTCAGAAGACCAATTTACGTGACAATGTTCAACAATTATCAGCAATATCTTCAGCAACAACATCTATTACTGCTCCAAATACAGCTCAGTTATTAGGACTAGCCAGTAATGAAGGTCTTAGTGTGGTCAAAACTTATCTCGATAGTGATGGTGGTGTTACCACGCGTTATCAACAGATGTTTAATGATATTCCAGTTATTGGAGACCATGCAATTATATCTCGTTATTCTGACGGTACTATTAAGAATGCTCATGGTGCTGTTGTTTATGGGATTACCACTGATATTATCAATACCACGCCTCGGATTGCAGAGAAAACAGCGTTAGATAAGGCTAAAATGCTCAGTGCACCGGCTAGCCCCCTCCTTGTAGGAGACTCTGTCAGTGTAGAAAACGAAACGTCAAAGCTAGCCATCTGGCAAGACGAAGATGGAGTTGCCCGTTTGGTATATGAAATTAGCTTCCTCCAGCATAGTGATAAACCATCGCGTCCTTACTATATTATTGATGCGCAAACTGGTGAGGTATTAAAGCATTTCAATAATCTGCAAACTGCCGATGCCACTGGCTTTGGTGGCAATGAGAAAACGGGTAAGTATCATTATGGTACTGATTTCGGATACTTGAATGTAGGGCAGTCTGGTAATAATTGTATTATGAATAATACGAATGTTAAAACCATTAATCTAAATCACGGTACTAATGGTTCATCGGCGTTTAGTTTTACCTGCCCTGAAAATACAGTTAAATCAATTAATGGTGCTTTTTCTCCGCTTAATGATGCCCACTACTTTGGTGGTGTGGTATTTGATATGTATAACGATTGGATTAATACTGCGCCGTTATCTTTTCAGCTAAAAATGCGGGTGCACTATAGCAAAGACTATGAGAATGCGTTTTGGGATGGTACGGCGATGACCTTTGGTGATGGTGAATCGTACTTCTATCCATTAGTAAGTTTGGATGTTTCAGCTCATGAAGTTAGTCACGGTTTTACCGAGCAAAATTCAGGATTGGTTTATGAGGCTAAATCAGGAGGCTTAAATGAAGCTTTTTCTGATATGGCTGGTGAAGCTGCTGAATTTTTTATGAGTGGTACTAATGACTGGCAGGTCGGTGCTCAAATATTCAAAGGTAACGGTGCATTACGCTATATGGATGAACCGACCAGAGATGGAAAATCTATTGATCATCAATCCAATTATAATTCAGGCATGGATGTGCATAATACTTCTGGTGTATATAACAAGGCTTTTTATAACTTGGCAACGACAGTTGGTTGGGATACAAAAAAAGCCTTTATTGTTTACGCAAAAGCCAACCAACTCTATTGGAGCGCTAATACTAACTGGGATGAGGCTGGTAATGGTGTTATGGATGCGGCCTGTGATTTAGGTTATAGCACTGATGAGGTTAAAGCTTCATTAGCTGCGGTAGGCATTAATTCTAATGCCAGTCCTGGTACTAGTTGTGGCGGAACGACACCTCCTGATAGTAAGAAAATATTAGAAAATGGGGTTACGGTAACAGGTCTTGGTACTGACAGTGGTGATGAGATTATTTATACAATGGAAGTTCCTGCAGGTGCCAGTGACATTCGTTTTAGCATGAGTGGCGGTAACGGAGATGCAGATCTTTACGTCAAGCTTGGCTCTAAACCGACAAATCGTATTTATGATTGCCGCTCTTATGCTGTAGGAAATGAGGAAAGTTGTGATGTTACGGCATCAGGTGGGACTTACTATATCCGAGTTAAAGCATATAGCGCTTTTTCGGGATTGAGTTTGGTCGGCAGCTATACAACTGGTAGTGGTGGCGGTAATGATGTAATCGATAGAACAGAATCTAATATATCTGTAGATCGCCAGCAGTGGAAACATTTCATTCAGGAACTAAATGGAGGTTACGCTAGTTTCACTGTAACAATGTCAGGTGGCAGTGGTGATGTTGATCTTTATGTTCAGCATGGTGCTGAGTCTTCACCTGAACGATATGATTGTCGCCCATACGATTTAGGTAATGATGAACGCTGTACCTTTGATGCACCAAAGGCGGGTACATGGTATATAGATCTTTACGGTTACAGTACTGCATCTGATGTGGAGCTAAATATTCAGGCAAATCCTTAAACATATCGTTCTTTATTTAGTAGGGGGATATTCCCCCTCTCTTATTCAGGTAAAATTCAATGAAAAATTTATCTTATACCTTGCTTCTATTAGGTTTAGTTTCTCTATCGACGTTGGCTACAGAGGCTGAAAAAAATATTGAGACACCACAACAGGTGTGGATCACTTTAGGGTCAGATGCTTACAAATTAATTAACCAGAATCATCGCGCTCAGTTTGGCCTAAGTCAGAACAATATGCTGAACGCTGATAATAGTGAGATTGCGTTGGTCAGTATGAGTGAAGACAAAATAGATCAGCTCAGTGAACTTATGCACCACAAATTTAACCGCTGTGGCGGTTTTTTCTTCCATGAAACGTTTGAGCAAGCACAGGTATTTGCCAGTGCACCAGCACAAATCGAAACACAGATAATGGTCAATTACACTATTAATAACACAAGTGGGGTTGATGCCTTGGTGAGTGAGTTATCAGCAGATAATTTAGCTAATACAGTTAATACCTTAAGTAGTTTTCATAATCGTTATTATAACAAACAGACTGGGGTTGATGCCGCTATGGAAATCAAGAATAGCTGGACGGATATTGCGGGTGATCGTGCCGATATTAAAGTGGAATTTTATAACCACAGTTGGCAGCAACCGTCGGTTATAGCAACTGTGGTTGGTAGAGCAGAGCCTAATGATATAGTGGTTATTGGTGGGCACCTTGATTCTATAAATCAGTCGGGAACCTCAGACCGAGCTCCTGGTGCAGATGATAATGCTTCCGGTATATCTGTGGTTACTGAAACGTTAAGAGCATTAGTTGCTAGTGGATTTAAGCCTAACAAAACGGTTAAATTTATCGCCTATGCTGCTGAAGAGGTCGGATTACGAGGTTCTAATGCTATCGCACAGGATTTTAAAAGCAGCGGTAAAAATGTTATTGGTGTCGCTCAGTTTGATATGACAGGACATCATGGTACCGCAGAGCATGATATTGTCTTTATGACAGACTATACCAGTCGTGCGCAAAATCAGTTTATGAGTCAGCTTATTGATACCTATTTTTCTGATATCAGCTATGGCTATGACAAATGTGGCTATGGTTGTTCTGATCATGCGTCTTGGTATAACCAAGGATTTGCAGCATCAATACCATTCGAGTCAACCATGGGAGATATTAATACCAAGATACATACTGAGAATGATTCAAGCTTTGATGCTCAGCATGGAATAAAATTCGCCAAATTGGCAGTTGCTTATCTTGGTGAACTGGCCAAAGGTGGTACCGGTGATACGCCTCCTCCTCTTCCCCCACAAGATGATTTGTTAATAAACAATGTAGCCAGAACTAATCTAACCGCGAATGCAGGGCAAGATGTCGTGTTTAGAATGGAGGTCCCAACCGCTGCTACAAATATAAGCTTTGTTATTAACGGTGGAACGGGGGATGCTGACCTGTATGTTAAATTTGGTTCAAAGCCAACAGATAGTATTTATGATTGCCGTCCTTACGCCGGAGGTAATAATGAAAGTTGTAATGTTACTGCATCGGGCGGTACTTATTATGTCCGGGTTAAAGGGTATAGTGCATTTTCCGGATTGAGTTTGGTTGGCAATTATATCGCAGGTAGTGGTAGTGGCAATAATGTAATCGACAGAACAGAATCTAATATATCTGTGGGTACCTGGCGGTGGGAACACTTCACTCAGGAGCTGAATGAAGATTACACTAGTTTCACTGTAACAATGTCAGGTGGTAGTGGTGATGTCGATCTTTATGTCCGGCATGGTGCTGAGTCTTCACGTCGTCGATACGACTGTCGATCAAACGACTCAGGTAATAACGAAAGCTGCACCTTTGATGCTCCAAAGGTAGGTTCGTGGTACATAGATCTTTATGGTTATAGCGCTGCATCCAATATTAAGCTAAATATTCAAGCGAATCCTTAGCTATATAAGGTATGGCCTTTCCTTTCGGTATATTTAATATCGCTTTATTTTGATTATGTTTATATCGTGATACTTTTAATCTAATGTGTTGATTATAAATGTGAAATGGAGTGGTCATTATGGATGAAAATTATAAAATCAGTGCTAATTTTGCGGATATGGATTTAGCGGTAATACACGAATTTATTTCGGGTACATATTGGGCAAAAGGAATTCCGATGAGTACTTTAAAGCGGTCGCTTGAAAACTCGTTATGTTTTGGTGTATTCGCTCAAGCGGGTGAACAAGTGGGTTTTTCGCGGATGATCACGGATAAGGCGACTTTTGCCTATTTATCTGACGTGTTTGTACTCGAGTCGCATCAAGGTAAAGGATTAAGTAAATTACTCATGGCGGCTATATTAGATCATCCTGATTTACAGGGACTCAGACGCATGATGTTAGCCACCAGTGACGCCCATGGATTGTATCAACAATTTGGTTTTACAGCGCTGGCAGCGCCAGAGGTTTATATGGAACTGCATACGCCGTATTTGTATGAATAAAAATTGTTAGCTATGAAATAAAATAGCCTCAGTCCTGTAGTCGAGGCTAATATTATTTATTTGCGATTACTTCAGTGCGAGTAATGCACCAAAACTAACAAGCCCAATCCCACATACTTGATTCAAGCGTTTTCTAACACGTAATAACCGTGCCTGTAATGCCGCGGAGGTAAATAATATTGCGACGATGGCAAACCATATTCCATGTAGGAAAATCATATAAATACCGTAGATAAAGGCGTATGTATTGTCATTTGAGTCTGGTGAGATGACTTGGCTAAATACACTTAAGAAAAACAACATTGTTTTAGGGTTTAATACATTACACAGAAAACCTTGTGCCAGATATTGCCAGTTTTTATTTTTACGTTGTTCTGTCGTTGTGGTATTTAATTGGCTATCAGCAGAGTAGATACCTTTAATACCAAGGTAGATTAAATAGCCAGCACCTGCGTAGCGGATCATGTTATATAAAAATTCATTCTGTGAGATTAAATAACTAATACCAAACATTGAATAACTGATGTGCACGCAGATTGCGAGGCTAAGACCTAGCGCGGTAAAAATACCGGCTTTACGCCCATCATTAATACTGGTTTTTAAGACTAAAACAAAGTCAGCCCCCGGACTGATAACGATTAATATGCCTAATATAGCCAAGCTAAATATTTCCATAACGATTCCATTTATGATTCATAATTATTGATAGGTGTTCATTGTAGGTGAATTACAGCTTCGCTATAATCGAATAGATTTCAATTAATATGTGAGAAAAATTCACCAATGAGGCATTTAAAAGCATTCCATGTTTTTCATGTGGCAGCAGCGCTCGAAAGTTATAGCAAAGCTGCTAACAAGCTGTGTATTACCCATGGTGCGGTGAGTAAGCAGATTAAAACATTAGAAACGCACTTAGCGGTAAATTTGTTTTATCGTGAAGGGCGAAATGTGAAATTAACGCCTGCTGGTAAACTATTATCTGGATATACAGAGCAAGCATTTAATGCCTTGGAAGCGGGTGTTCAGCATGTTACTCAAGTTACGCATACACACTTAGAGGTATCGTGTGAGCCAACATTAACAATGCGTTGGTTAATGCCTCGCTTGAGTGATTTTTATCAAGAGAATGTCGATGCCGATGTACGATTATCAACAGCTGGTGGTCCTGTGATACTCGGCAGTAATGGTTTGTCGTTGGCGATACGACGAGATGACTTTCCACTATTGCATGACTACCAACAGACCCCCTTAGTTGAAGAGTGGGTTGGCCCTGTCTTTTCTCCTGAATATTGGCAACAGGTACAGAATGACGCTGGTAAGATTAAATTATTACATAGCCAGACTCGGCCGCAGGCTTGGGATAATTGGTTACAAGATAGCGCTGCATCATGTCTTAAAGTACAAAGTCTAAAGGTGCAAAGTGAACAGACATTTGCACACTTCTATTTTTGTTTACAAGCGGTGGTTGATAATTTAGGGGCGGCAATAGGCTCATACCCCTTAGTCATGGATGATCTACAACGTGGTAACTTAGTTGCACCGTTTGGCTTTACCCGTTCGGGCCATCGCTATATGTTATTAAGCCAAGATGATACTTTATTAGCGCAAGGCAATACTTTGTTAGGTAAAGACAGTCAGCAGAATGTTTTACAGCTAAACTTCATTAATTGGTTACAACTAAATCTCGCAGCCTGTGTGCCAAATCAATAATCAGGTTACCAAAAGCCACGAGCTAAACAGGCTGATTTAACAATGCCATTTTCATTACCTTGCAAGCTCTCAATAAGTTGCGTGCGCTGACATTCAATACGAGTCACTGGGTATTGCTTATCCCATGCGAGTAATTCACGTTTTTGCCTACCTATGTTGTAGGCTGGATAAGCGGCTTCCATATATAGGTAAGCGCGGGCAATCTGGCCTTTGGCATAATTAGGTGGTTGTACCGTTTTATTTTTTATCTTGATTGGGCAGCGACCAAACTGATTTCTTTCTGCAGTGATAGAACTGGCGAAATTATAGTTGCTACGTAATGCATTAACTGCACCGATAGCAGGGTAGAGGTTATACATATCTGCTTGCATATAACGATAAGCGATATTTACTTTTTCAGCACAACGTCGGCCTTTAAAATTTTTACCTTTACTATTCACACATGCACTATTTCCTTCTCGCCATTCACTGAAATTACGACCGAAGTTCTCTGCAGGAACGACGTGTTCCCATTCCAATTTAGTTTGGCGTTTCACATGCTTTTTCGAAGTAAACCCATTATGGTCGGTGATCTTCTTTTTACTATTGAAATCAGCGTGGCAGTAGATTGTGCGTCTAGGTACATCGGTATATACCTGCCGTTCAAGCATTTTTTTGGCTTTATTAAAGGATTGGTTTTTTTGATTGCCATTGTCGGAAGCATTAGAAAAAAAAGGAAATAATAATGTGGTTGATATAACTATGGTACCGAATTGTTTTAACATTACAGACTGCTCCAATGTAATAATTCAGCATTGTAGCACAGCTTAGAATAGACGGTAGAATAGTAAAATAACCTTAATTAACGGAGTATTAACTGTGAATAGGATTGTTAAAAATGCGTGTAATATAAAAGAAGTGTTACTGTTGAACTAGAGAGGGGAGTTTAGATATAAAAAAAGAGCAGAAGATAGCAACTGCTCTCTAGATATCGAAGTGGTTAGTTTGCGCGAGAAGCGGCGTAACGTACTGCGATATCTGAATCCGTAAGCATTTTTTCTTTTAACACACCGGACTTTGCCATGAAAATTCGTTGAGAGATAGATAAAGCACTCAGATCAAGAGTTCGGGCGATTTGCTCCGCTTGATTTTTGTTACGCTTTAAAACTGCAGCTATCAGTTTTTCCATTTCATAATCGGTAGATCTTGCAGTATCTAACGTTTGAGTCATAACCTTGTTCCCTATCACAATGGTATGTATTGAGTTATTTTATCTGATGAATTCAGATAAATACACCTATATACGTCAATTTTTCAGATAATTATTAAACAAGTTGTCACATCTATAGTTTTGTTTAATCGATTGTTATTAAATATAATTCAATGTTTTATGATTAAACTTTGTTTGCAATAACGACACATATATTTGACGTTATCACGAACTATTTTATTATGGCGACGAATTGTTAGTAAGTGTTCTGTACAGTGACAAGCATAGGTAAAAGTTTTGCCTTTCACAGTCGAAACATCATATTGGTGTGTGGTTTTGGCTGCGAGATCAAATATTTGATTCATAACTTGCTGCCATTCTTTACCGTGCGGTTTAGTACGCCCATACATTTGATAAACCAATAGGTGTGCAACTTCATGTGGAACTGTATGCGCAATAAAATGCTGATGATTTTCTTGTAACAAAATGGGATTAAAGCGTAATTCATTCGTTTGTAATCGTGCACTACCCGCGGCTTTACCACGCTGATTAAATTTAATTTGTGGACGAGGAAAAGTACGGTTTAAACGTTGTTCAGCTTGCTGATAACTGCTTGTTATCTTAGCTAATACTCGTTTTTCTAGCATTGTTGGTGTTAGGTCTATTTGCTGTAAATCGTCAGGCATTATCATCATCTATAAAAAAGGCGCTTTGGTTATGTTACCAAAAGCGCCTCTTTGTAATCAACTGCTAGCTAAAAGCTAATATTGATTAAAGACCTGCTGCATCACGTAGGATTTCAGCTTTATCTGTTGCTTCCCAAGAGAATTCTTTACGACCGAAGTGACCATAAGCAGCTGTATTTTGGTAAATAGGGCGCTTAAGATCTAGCATTTCAATTAAACCGTGTGGACGTAATTCGAAATGTTCACGCACAAGTTTAACGAGTAGCTCTTCGCTTACTTTACCTGTTCCGAATGTTTCAACAGAGATTGATGTTGGTTCTGCAACACCAATTGCGTAAGAAACTTGGATTTCACAACGGTCAGCTAGGCCTGCAGCTACGATATTTTTCGCTACATAACGTGCTGCGTATGCTGCACTACGGTCAACTTTTGATGGATCTTTACCAGAGAATGCACCACCACCGTGACGCGCCATACCGCCGTATGTATCAACGATAATTTTACGACCAGTTAAACCACAGTCACCTACTGGACCACCGATAACGAAACGACCAGTTGGGTTAATAAAGAATTTAGTTTCTTTAGTTAACCATTGTTCAGGTAGTACTGGCTTGATGATTGTTTCCATCACAGCTTCTACTAAATCTGCTTGTTTGATATCTTCAGAATGTTGAGTTGAAAGTACAACTGCATCGATACCAACAATTTTGCCATCATTATAAGCAAATGTAATTTGGCTTTTTGCATCTGGGCGTAACCAAGGAAGAGTTCCACTTTTACGTACTTCAGCTTGGCGTTTAACCAGCTTGTGTGAGTAAGTAATCGGAGCAGGCATTAATTCTTCAGTTTCATTGTTTGCATAACCAAACATTAAACCTTGATCACCAGCGCCTTGCTCTAGTGGATCATCACGGTCAACACCTTGGTTGATGTCTGGAGATTGTTTACCAATTGTGTTTAATACAGCACAAGAGTCGGCGTCAAACCCCATTTCGGAGTTGATGTAACCGATGTCACGAACTGTTTTACGAGTGATTTCTTCGATATCAACCCAAGCGTCAGTCGTGACTTCACCACCAACCATAACCATACCGGTTTTAACATAAGTCTCGCAGGCTACGCGTGCTTTTGGGTCTTGAGCGATGATTGCATCAAGTACAGCATCGGAGATTTGGTCTGCAATTTTATCAGGATGACCTTCTGATACTGACTCAGAGGTAAACAAGTGTTTAGCCATGGTTTTAATTCTCTCTTAATTTAAACACAACCGACGTGATTTACGTTCATATGTGTAGAAGTTTTAACATCTAGACGGCTATTCTAAACTATTTTACCTGTATTAAGATAGTCCTTAGATCATATTAATTTTGCAAATATGTTTAAAAGTACTATTTAAAGAGAATTTTTGTCTATGTATATATGTAATAAATAGTCAATATGAAGTAGCATAGGACGAAAGTATTAAAAGTATGAAGTGGCGGGATTTTTTCAATGAGAAAAATTATTCGCTCACTATCATTAAATGTAACTACCACTCTTGCCATTGGGAATAATAAAGTGTCATTGAAAAAATCATTAGTCATCACTGCCGGGTTACTTGTTAGCTTTAGTAGTGCAGCATCAAACATCTCACTTGCCTTCAATAACGATAATATTATTTTGGGTTATGATCTTGAAATGAAAGAAGCGCTAAAGTTAAAAGGTGACTTCCTACAGACTATCGACAATGGTTATACCCTAGATACGGGCCTTTATGCATTTCAAGATGTTGGTTCAACTTTCTTTGAGCTAGGTGCGAAAGGCATGAGAATGGATAACGATAATGGCGATGGTTATGCATTAGCATTTGGTGGCTTAGGTGGTTTACGTCTAACTGAAGAATTTAGCTTAGAAGCTGAATTTCATTTTAGTCCAGAAATTTTAGCGTTTGGTGATACAGAGAACTACACGCAATGGATCGTTCGTGCAGATTATGCTTTGATGCCAACTGCGCATTTCTTTGTTGAATATAATCATACAACGGTTGAATATAAGAAGATGCCGAATGAGCGTTTAACAAGTGATATATTATTTGGCTTGGAATGGGTATTCTAAGACGCTTATAGACTTAGTTAATATCATGAAAAAAGCACCTAATTAGGGTGCTTTTTTGTTTCTGGTTAAAATAAGGCGTTAACTTGTTGGAGACCGTGTTGCTGTTATAGCGTTATCTTCTGCTGCAGGTTCTTTAGGTAATGACAGCTTCAATAATTCTGCATAAAGTGGCTTACCACCGAGTGCTTGGGCGACAAACGTTGCACCAAGACAAGTGATAAGTAAAGGCAGAATTAACTCATAGCTATCAGTCATTTCAACCACTAATACAATACCTGTCACTGGCGCTCTGACTGTAGCGGCAAATAACGCCCCCATTCCTGCTATCGCATATACGGTTGGTTCGGCTACGAAACTGGGAAATAGCTCGGCCGCAATAACGCCATAAGCAAGACCAAATAAAGTGCCTAGCGTTAACATCGGGGTAAATACACCACCAGGTGCGCCCGAAGCAAAGCAAGCGATAGTACCGAATAGGCGGATAACAAATAAGCCGACTAAAATAGCCCAAGTACTTGGTTCTTGAATCATCCTAACCATTAAATCTCTGCCGTTACCAGCCATGTCAGGTACGAATGATTGTAATAGGGCGAACAGGCTACCAAAGAATACACCGGTAAGAATAATACGGTGCATTTTATTATTCTGTTTACGTTTTAATAATTTTGTACTGTTTATAATCCAGCGGTTGAAGTACACGCCAATAACACCAAAAATGGATCCTAATAAAAGAAATAGCCAAAGTGATGTCAGCGGTGGCACATCAAAATGCATGATAGGCATAACGGCTTCTTGACCATGAAAAGCACGCATGACAATAGTGGCAACAGCTGCTGCGAGAGTCACACATTTTATCGATGTCATATTGTAGCGAAAGTGTGGACGCATTTCTTCGATAACAAATAAAATTCCGGCAAGTGGTGCATTAAATGCGGCTGCTAGTCCAGCCGCGGCACCAGCAGCAACAAGGATATGGGTAGCGTTGGTATAACGCTTTGCTGTATCTGCAAACATACGTCCAATCGTGCCACCGATTTGAATCGATGGACCTGCACGACCAAAAATCATACCTGAGCCAATAGCTAATGTACCTGCGATAAATTTAACCGGCAATAAGCGACGCCAGCGAATGTCATACATACCATCAAGCGCACCTTCGATATGGGTAATACCACTGCCTGATGCTTCGGGGGCGAAGCGTAATGTGAGCCAAAATGAAAAACCAACCATGGTGCCACTGAGTATCATGATTAACAATATATTGAGGCTTGGTGGCAATGCTAAAGGATTAAATATTTGTAATCGCTGGGCGTCAGTCCATAGTACTGCAGCTTCAAATAATGCAATGATTAAGCCTGTCATCCCGCCTACAAGTGCAGATATAATAGGTAGCACAATGTAGTCGTGTTTGGCAGAAAGTAATTTTGGGCTTGTACGGTGTTTACGTAATGCAGTTTTAAAAAATTTTAAATTAGGTGATTTTGCCATTCTCATGTGCCGTCTGATACTGTGAAAAGAGTGCAAATAAGCTCGTGCCGAGTAATAACCATTAGCAATGCATAACGGCATAAGTTGCGTTATTTATGATCATTGTCTGATCGTTTTATGCTAAGTTCGTTGTGGAGAATGAATGCAGAAACAGTATAACGAATAAACAGCTCCGATAGTATTTCTTTTTAGTTAGGTATCATAAAAATAATTCCGATTAAAAATTATTATTTATGTACAAGGCTCACATTCTTGTGAATAAAACTACAGTGTGAAATTCATTTGAGTGTTAATATGCTTTCATTCGAAAGTGGTTGGGGTTTATCTAGAACGTTAATACCCCGACCTGAACCTAAAATTCGATAAATCTAAATAAACTAAAAAAACTTGTTATACATAAGATAATTTTATGACAATATAACAGCTTA
>Ga0209396_1004896_pt1 | contig 12864 bp, 12 predicted proteins | sample GOMGulsemesocosm_6_FD_184638 | JGI IMG/M metagenome (GOLD analysis project Ga0209396, IMG submission 184638) | Methane-oxidizing microbial communities from mesocosms in the Gulf of Mexico - GOM8C Gulf of Mexico (SPAdes) (version 2) | ecosystem: Environmental > Aquatic > Marine > Cold seeps...
ATACACAGCCAACAAAAGTTAAGCAGTGTTGCCAGAAAGCTTAACGAAAGGCCAAGAAAGATACTAGAATATGAAACACCAGCAGAGAAATTTAATCTGTGTGTTGCGTCCATCGGTTGAACTCAAGTGACAAAGTGAACCTTTTTAAGGAGCAAGATCATTGGATTCAAAGTTACCATTTTAGAGATTGAACTAATGGTTAATTTATTGAAAACATGTTATTTCATGCGCTGGCGTACTTTGTATGAATGCCACACTGAAGGAATGATGACGACTATCGCGATAAAAGCTAAAATCCATTGATAACTTTGCCCTAGCAATGTTAGGTTTGAAATATCAGCGGCTTGTTCATTATTGATTTGTTCGGCAAAGGCAACCGGTGCTAGCGCGGCATCTTTTGCAATAGAGAATCCATTGCTCCAGGCACTTTCCCAACCCAGCGCTGAAAGCGAACCGTAAGCTTTGTAGCCAATTGCTGAAGCACCGAATCCGATGATGCCTATAGCAACAGTACCTATGGCAACCAGTCCAAAACCGACCGCGCCAACACTTATTACACCAACAGAAACAATACCGACACTGATTGGTGCAATAGCGACACCACCCCAAGCGAAAAATAATCCATAGGCTTTGCTTCCTCCTGCAATCCAGCCAATGGCAGGTTTATCACCAATTTCTGACATACCAAACTTAAAATGAAATAACGGCGTGCCAAAAAGGCTTAATTTACTCTTGTATTCGTGATCTTTTGAGCCTACTTGGTCAGCTTTTCGTTGGAAAGCTTGCGGATTGAATATGCGCTCTTGGGCTCTAAGTTTTTGTGTTTCTTTAAACATACGATGAACGAGGTATAGATAACTCGCAACAAAGGTGAAAACCAAAAACTGTGAAGCTGTTGCGTAAAATTGCAGATTACCATAGCTATGACTGTTGCTATTTAGCGCAAGGTATTTAAGGGTGAACATACCTAAAACATAAACAATGGCAAATAACATAAACATCGCTACAACTTTAATAGCGTGCTGGCGCTCTTGCTGAGTACGTGATTGATCTAGGCTCGCCCTTAAACCAAAAAATGAACTAATAACGCCAGAAAAAGAGGCCAACAGGGTTAAAAAGGTAGCCAATTTAAAAAAAGTTCCAGCTTGAACAGCTCCCGCTCCAAAAACTGCTGCTTTTGCAGGGGGGGCAATACCACTTATGGCTGCCAATACACCGGCGGTGAAACCGACTCCGGGTTTACTTTTTGTTAATGTTTCTTCAACGAATGAAATCATGGCGCGTTTAAGAAGTTTTCGACCTCGAGATAATCGCTGCTTTGTGGTATCTAATGATAAGTCTAATTCGGCCGCCACGCGCTCGACTGATTGTTGCTCTCGGTAAAATAAAATAAGCGGCTCTCGATAGGTACCATCCATTTTATCTAAGGTTTGCCAAAGTAGCGCTTGTTCTTGTTCTCGTATGGCTGCATCTTCCATTTTTTCGTTGTCTGTATGGGGAACATCGTGTTCCTCAAATTCGCTAGCGCCTTTTATTGGCTGTGTGCCTTCCTTGCGGCGGAAGCGGCTGACCTTAAAGCGCAGTATGCCGCAAAGCCAAGCTTTTAATTTTTCAGGATCTTTAAGTGTATCGAGTTTCTTCCATGCTTCAACAAAGGTTTCTTGGGAAATGTCTTCGCTGTATTTAATGTCTCCAACAGATGAATAGGCTAAAGAGCACAGTAAATTTTGGTAGCGCGACACTATTTCGCAAAATGCTTCACGATCACCACCTAACGACAACATAACCAAGTTAGCGTCGTTAGTGTCGGTGATTGAATGTCGCTTTCTAAATATACTCATAATGCTTTTACCTTTGGCTTTGTTTTAACCCTTAAAAAAAGTATGTGCCGCTTTTTAAGTAATAGGTGACAATTTTTTTTGAATAAATCTACATTTATTTTCATTGTTACTTTTCATTTTTACTTTTAATAGGTACTTAAAGATAATTTTATTTATTTTGTCACCTTTTTTATTTATTTGGGTACTTGTTTAAAAACACACAAGCTTATTAATTTGGAGAACAACAATGAACATATCAAAAAAAACTGTTTTAAATATAGGAAGACTCTTCAGCATTGCATCACTTTTGGCTTATTCTAGCATCTCTTTCGGGGGGGAATTAACTGCTGTTGTAGATGACTTCAGTAATGCAAAAAGCAATAGTTTAGGTATTCCAAGACAATTTTTAGATGACAAGATAGCTGGCGGAAAAACTCAAACTGAAATAAAAGTCTCGGATGGAAAACTGCATGTAAAAGGTGAAATTGTTCCTCCTCGTGGTCAACCCGGTTGGGCGAGTTCTGTATTGTTACTAAACGAAAAAGGCTTGGGGCAGGACGCGAGTAAATTCGAGGGTGTTAGATTACTTATTAAGCTGGATAAGGGAAGTATTTCTGTCTCTGCCAATAGCGCTGAAGTAACAAACTACGATTATCACGCTGCTCTGGTTGCTGCGCAGTCCGATGGTAAGTTCCACGAGGTTAAGCTCCCATTTACCTCGATGAAACGTGCTTGGTCTGAACAAACTGAACTTAACACCGCGACAATTAGCGGTTTGAGCATCGTGGCTTTTGGTATGCAACCAACACACTTTGATTTTGAAATCGACGAAATTAGCTTCTATTAAAAAATAATCAGTAAAAGTTACTGCGGGGCTAAATATAGCCCTGATTATTTTAATTTATTGAGACCATGTAATGGCTACAACTATAAGTAAATTACCAGAAAGCAATATCAGGCTTGACTATCTAGATGCGGTTCGCAGTTTCGCATTGATACTGGGCGTTATATTTCATGCAAGCTTATCCTTTATTCCAGTATTCATTGGCTGGGCTGTTATGGATATATCGACCAGTGGTTTTATTTCCATATTTATGATGATTAATCATTCTTTTCGCATGGAGTTATTTTTCCTGATAGCGGGATTTTTTAGCCATATGAAATACCATCAAGATGGCATGCAAGCTTTCCTGCAATCGCGGTTGGTTAGAATTGTCCTACCATTTATCATCGGCTGGTTTTTACTGAGACCTTTAATCATCTCTGGTTGGATAATGGGGTCTGAAAGTATGCGTGGTGATGTAAATATTTTAAATGGTCTTTCAGCAGGTTTTGCCAGTTTAGCTGTGCTCCCGAAAGACTTGTTTATCGGAACACACTTATGGTTTTTGTATTACCTGTTAATTATTTCGGTAAGTGTTATTTTACTTCGCACGCTTGTTGGTTTGCATAAACCTTTCCATAGCAAGTTAACTCATTGGGGAGACAGTGCTACTTTTTGGTTGAGCAATTCACGGATGGCCATTTTGGTTATTGCCATTCCAACAGTCGCTTGCCTTTGGTTTATGGATCACTGGGGGGTGGATACGCCTGATAAATCACTTGCCCCTGATACTCCAATATCACTACTTTATGGAACATTTTTTTTGTTCGGTTGGTTACTTAATCGCCACTCGTTCTTGATGGAAAAGTTTGCCGAGTTAACTTGGCATAAATTGGTCATTGGACTCATCGCTATTGTCGTGTCAGCTGTGCTATCAAGTTTCGAGATGAAGTTTGGTCATGCCTATTATTTGTATGTTAAAGCCGGATTCCTGTTCAGCTATGCTGTTATGATGTGGTCGCTTGTTTCGATAACAATCGGTGTCTGTCAGCGTTTGTTTACTCGTTCCAGCAGTTTAGTGCGCTATATAGCTGATTCTTCTTACTGGCTTTATCTTATCCACTTACCGGTCGTTGTCTGGTTACAAATTACTTTTGCAGAATTACCACTTCATTGGTCAATCAAACTTGTTAGCATAAGTGCGATAACGATATTCATTTCAATCGTACTGTACGATGCGATAATTCGCTCTACGTTTATCGGTGCTGCGCTACATGGCAAACGAAAGCCTAGATGTATTTTTAAATTTAATAATAGAAATAAAGGATAAACAAAATGATAGTTAACTTATGGTTGTTTTTAAGTATAAGTGTCGTGTTTCTCACGTTATTGGTAATAACAACGACGATGATCGTCAACAAAAGAAAATTAAAAGAGTTAGACGTTGAAGCATTGAAAGTTAAAAGTATCAATATAAAAGCCGAAGTAGAAGATGCTGTAGCTCGTCAATTTAAAAGCCAAAATGACAGGATTGAAGTATTAGAAGCGATTATCACCGATAAAAAATATGAGCTAAGTGAAAGTATTGCTAATCTTAAGTGATATGTATATTTCGGACATTTGGCCGAGTAATAATCAAAAGCACTTTATCAAATCAACATATCACGGCTAAATATTATGACGAAGAAACATATAACACGAATACTCAAAATAGTATTTATTATTGCCAGCATATCCTCTTTGGCTTTTGTCCCCTGGATTTTGGTAAAGGCTTGGATTTTACCATTACCCGATACGGTTCAAGAACAAGTTAATGACGGTATTGGTCATGGGTTTGACGGTATGATTGTTTATGTTGATGAGGCTGGTAAACCGCCAGAATTTTACACGTCAGGTTGGAAAGATAGAGATAATAAGATACCCGCCGACCCGCAAGCATTGTTCAAAATTGCCAGTATCAGCAAGTTGTACCTAGCTGTGGCTGTTGCCAAATTAGTAAATGATAAACGTTTGTCATTAGATAAAACGCTAGCTGATTATTTACCAAGTCTTGAGGGCAGAATTGAAAATTCGGATAAAATAACCTTGAGATTGATGGTACAACATCGCAGTGGTATACCTAATTTCACCGACCATCCTGGTTATTGGGGAAATCCAACAACAAGCACCGAAGAATCAATGGATTTGGTACTTGATAACCCCGCTGATTTTGAACCCGATAAAAATTATAGTTATTCAAATACCAATTATTTATTGATTGGCGAAATACTCGATAAAATATTAGGGTATGACCATCGGCAATATATCAAGCAGGAAATTTTGAAGCCACTTGGGCTCAATAATACTTACAGCTTGCTTAGTGAGGTAGATTTAGAAGACGTTGCCAGTGGCTACTATGTCGGTTATGAAGAGGATATGAAACTTTCTTATGATTTTGTTGGCCCTAGTGGTTCAATGGTAGCGACAGCACAAGATGTGGGGATATTCATGCGAGCATTAAACGATGGTTCATTGTTAAATGAAAATGAGCAAGCTATTTATACTGCCATTTACGTTTATGAGCATGGCGGATTATTACCAGGTTATCAAAGTCTTGCAAAATACCACAAAGACATCGACACGATTGTCATTCAATTTGTCAATACCACTAATTTTGATGGATACGACTGGAATTTGTCAGAAATATTATATAGTCGTATCGTGAAAATACTGAGAAATAGAAAAAGTTCATAACTAAGGTTTATTACAAAGTTAGTGGTGCTTGATTTCACTATTTCTTGAAGTCAGTTAGGCTATCTCAATTGAATGGTTGAGATTGAACATTAACAGCGTTTTATTTTTATTGAAAAATACACCTGTTATCTCTATATCGGCACGCCTTGTCGTAATTAAAGCATTTACTTTGATATTTGTTATCCTTTTTTTATGTGAAATTATCGCTATTTATTGATAATTTTGTAACTGATAATCTCTTGTGGGTGTAAACTCCCCATTAATTAAAAAAAATCATAAGAAACTAAAATGAATCAAGAAGAAACTTACCCTATCGGGACACCAGGAAAAAAATGGACTGAGACAGAAAATGTTCAATGGTTTGAGCAACAAGAAATTAAACGTTCATATCAAGATGAAGTTGTTGAAAAAATAATGACGTTAAAAGAAGACTTCGATGTTCAGCAGTATGGTGCATTAACGCTTGATGAAAATCGCTATCCTCTTTTTGTACTTAAAACAAAAAACTGGGATGAAAATAAAAAAACAGTATTAGTAACAGGTGGCGTACACGGCTATGAAACTAGTGGCGTGCAAGGGGCATTACGTTTTGCAGAAACACAGGCTAACCAATATAGTGAACATTTTAATATTGTTGTAGCACCTTGTATAAGCCCTTGGGGTTACGAAACTATTAATCGTTGGAATGCCAAAGCGATAGACCCTAATCGTTCATTTTATCAAGATAGCCCAGCGCAAGAGTCAGCCGCAATTATGAAATATGTTGCCGAGCTTAATGCTGATATTTTTGTGCATATCGATTTACATGAAACCACAGATACCGACAATTCAACGTTTAGACCAGCACTTTCTGCCCGCGATGCCATAGAGCAAAAAGAGTGGAATATACCTGACGGTTTTTATTTAGTCGCTAATAGCGTGAAACCGGCAGCGGATTTTCAAAAAGCAATGATCGATGCGGTTGAAAAAATCACCCATATTGCACCTTCAGACGAGAGTGGTAAATTGATTGGTGTGCCCGTTGAACAATTTGGTGTTATTAATTACGCAGCTCGTGATTTAGGCTTATGTATGGGCTTAACTGATGCTAAATACATGACCACGACAGAGGTTTATCCAGACAGTCCAAAATCTGATGATGAAACCTGTAACCTTGCACAAGTTGCTTGTATTACCGGTGGTTTAGATTTTATTTTAGAAAATCTGTAAATCACCTAGTAGAACCATTTAAAGTGATAAAATTAGCGAACTAAGCATTTTTAGCATACTTAGTTCGTGTTATTCGTCTTTATGTGATGTTCTTTCTGGCTTTCATGTTGGTTTGTAGTACATCAATTTTTAATGAAGTATTTGTTTATAACCCTCATGAAATTTATCAATATCCTCTGCTTTTTAAGTCGGTGTTCAGATTTAAAAGTCAGTTACAATAACTATTAATTTATTAAGCAAAGATATATAAACTCACGTCGTCTTGAGCACTGAGGTGTTTAATAATAGCATTTTCAGCGGCTAGTAATTCAGGGAATTCTGGATAAGAGGCTAACATTTCCTGCCCCATATTATGAAAAAAAGCAATATAACGAGTATTAGTATTAATAAGCCTTGATGCATTTTTTAATTCTTCTTGGCTGATTTTTTTTGTTGATGTTTTCTTGGAGAAAATAGTGATGCCTTTTATTGCCTTTGCAGATAGGGTTTTATCCCTAGAAAAAATCTTCAATACTTGCTGTGGAGGGATTATTTGTTGTGTTTGAGCGTCATAAATAAATAGCGCTGGTATTGGGGGGGAGCCAGGTGATTCTTCATGTAGTTTATAAACTTTAAAGAGGTCTGTTGCAATGGGCACAGGCTGTTGAGCAATAGCTGAATGGCTGAACAATAAAATAAAAAAAAAGCTGCTGAAGTATCTCATGACGTAATTCCTTTTATAAAATAATTTTAAAAAAACCAATATATTCATATTGGTTTTATATAACTAGCAACTAATGTTAATCACCTTCTACAAAATGGCAATCAAAATCTTCAATGTCACCTGTTGGCGAACCGCAACACATCCAACCTGATCCCATAGCGTTACATTTTATATGCGCCATAGCCTGTACATTCATAGTAAAGAAAGAGGCTGCTGAAATCGATGCAATAAATAGCATCATACTTAATTTATTTTTCATTGTTTTTCCTTTTAAGTTGTTTTTAAATCCATACCTAACCTTATGTAGGTAACAAAAAAATAACAAAAAAATAACAAGTGGTCAACTGGTTGTATACAAAGGTGGATTAGGCTATCTTAGCTACAATGGAAGTAGATTAGTAACTTTATTTATAATTTAAAGTCTCTATTCAATTAATTAGAAAGGATATTTTATGAGCGCTTTTTTAAAAAATGTATTTAGTATTTTCTTAGGCTTAGTAATTGGTTACTTTGCCGTTGTTACTTATCAATGGTTCAACCAGCCTGATTTTGTTGAGCAAGGAGATTTTTCTTTATATGTGCAACAAAAAAATAGCGATAAAGTTCTCTATACTACTTCGTGGTGCCCTAATTGTAAGCAAGCCAAGCTATTTTTAGCCAAAAATAATATTGATTTTGAAGAAAGAGATATTGAAAGTAATATCAAATGGAAGAATGAATTGAAAACATTAATGTCTGATTCTGTTCCTCTGCTGGTAATGAAGGATAAAAAAATCACTGGCTTCTATCTTCCTGCTTATATCGCGTTAAAAAATACTTCTAAATGAATTCAATAGCATAAGGGTATAATAGAAAATGCTGACTATCCCTACCGATCAAAGTCGTAAACAACGTGGGTTATTTTGGTTAACGTTACTCATTGGTATCTGCCTTGTTTTGGTTTTATTGTCTGTTTACTTTAATAACAATAAAATTGATGAAACAGCACGATTAGCAGCAGAAACACAAGTTAGTGTGATCAAACGTGGTCAAATTAAAGTGAATGTCGATACTTATGGGCGGCTTAAAGCCAAAGTTCGTCGCGGCATTATCGCGATGAGTATGGGCCATGTTAGCGATATTCAACTCAGACCTGGGGCAAAAGTAGTTAAGGGCTCAAACATCCTTACCTTGACTAATCCTAAACTTATTAAAGCCTATCAAAGCAGTCAGCTAGACTTACTTGAAGAGCAAGCAAAAATAGAAAAGCTCTCTGCTGAATTATCCCTTGCCTATTTCCAGCAAGAAGCGGATATAGAATTGGCTAAAGCAGAACTGTCCATTAGAGATATTGATTTAAAAGCGAATCTCAAATTACGAGAAACTAATGTTGTTTCCGAGCTAAAGCTGCAACAAATACAAATGCAACGTAACAAAGCACAGACCAAGCTAAATATCGAAACCAATAAATTATTAACCTTAACCAAAACCCATCAGTCGACCAGAAAAGCCGCATCGTATCGAATTAAGCGAGCACAATCGGAAGTCGACATGCTAAACAATGATATCGATAACTTGTTAATTACTGCTTCTATGGATGGCATTCTTATTGAATTAGATGAAGAGCTCGAAATAGGGCAACAAATAGCTGCCGGAAGCCATTTGGGCACTGTGGTTGATACAAAAAGTTTATATGCTGAGCTTGTTGTTAGTGCCAGTGAAGCCGACAAAATTCGCTTTAATCAAGCGGTGAAACTATTTATTAAGGGCGAAAAAGTTACCGGTTATGTTTCACGTATTGCCCCTACTGTTATTAATGGCAGTGTAAAAATAGATGTCGAATTTAAACAACCTTTACCTAACAGTGCTATGCCTAATATAGATGTTACTGGCGAAGTTAATGTTATCAATATTGAAAATACCCTAATAGCCCAACGAAGCGCTTCAATCGTAAAGTCGAGTAGTGAGCAAATATTGTTTATACGCCCGAAAGGAGACGGATTCTTCTATCGTCAGCAAGTAAAAATTGGTGAGCTGACTAAACAGAGCATGCAAATTTTGTCTCATATTAATATTGGCGATGAAATACTTTTGGCTCCGCCCGCACACTTGAGTCAACAAGATAAAATAAGCAGGGAGCATATTTATGAATAAGCCCATTATCGCTACGGAGCAATTGTGTAAAGTATTTGGTCGCGGTAACAATAAACAGCAAGTGCTAGACCATGTTAACTTTAGTATTTTCCCCGGGGAGATGGTCGCCATTGTTGGCCCATCAGGTAGTGGTAAGTCAACGTTGTTATCGATACTAGGTTTGCTCGACGAGCAAACCAGTGGCGAATATCAATTGTGTGGTCAAGCCATTGATACGTTATCAACTTTTCAGAAATCTACCTTAAGAAATAAACATATTGGCTGGGTATTTCAAAACTTCAATTTAGTGGGGGATATGACCGTTGCTGAAAATATTATTTTACCGCTAACGTTCGACAAAACCATTAAAAAATCACAGTACAGTGACAAAGTTGCAAGCGTTCTAAAAAAGGTTAGTTTACTTGAAAAAGCAGATAGTTTTCCAAGTGAGCTTTCTGGTGGTCAGCAACAACGTGTCGCTATTGCACGGGCACTGATCACCGAACCGGAAATATTACTTTGTGATGAACCCACAGGTAATCTAGACAGTGAGAACGCTGGGTTGGTTATGCAACTTTTTCATGATGTTCACCAAGAAAATTGTACAATTTTATTAATTACCCATAGCCCAGAAATTTCAGAGCAATGTCAAAAAATATACCGCATTAACGACGGTAAATTAGTACTTACGTCAAAAGTAGGCCTAAAAGATGTTGTTTGATATCGTTTATGGTTGGCGAAAGTGGCAAGGGCAGCGGTTAAAATGGCTTACTTTAGCGCTGGGCTTAGCGTTATTTTGTGCCTTGTTTGCGCTTACCCTTAATTTATTTCGAGAAATAAATAATGATCGTCCTAGTTGGGTCGGCAGTACTAAGCCATTAGTAACGATTGCCGCGCAAGGTATTTCAGGGCAAATAAAGCCGCAAACCCGCTATAATATTGATTTACTTAAAAAGCATCCTGCAGTAGAAAACGTCGCTAGCCTTTATTTTAAAAATAGAAAAATCACCGTTGACGACATAGACTTTCAAAAAACTACGATGGCTTTTTATTCAGACGACTTACCTATATTACTTGCGCTACCTTCTCCTTTTTTAGCCGATTCTTTCCAGAAAAACAACGTTTTTATTAGTGATAGCTTTTGGCAGAATCAGCTTGAAGGACAAAGAAATATAGTGGGTAAGACTATAATATTAAAAGGACAGAAGTTATTGATTTCAGGCATTATGCCGGCCAATATGAATAACGTGAATCAATACAACGTTGATGTTTGGCTACCTGATAGTTTTTTATCACTTTTTGTACCTAAGTTTATTCCCGATGCAAAACCTTTTTTAAACAGTAAACCTAGCTACTTTGGTTTTGTTACACTGTCTCAATCGATAGAGCTAGCAGATTTTCAGGAATACTTTCGCGAACAAATTGACACTTATCCTAATCGTGAAGCGATATTTGTCAAAGAACATGATGCCCCTTGGTTGATTGCGGGAATGGAGTTAGACCCCGAAGCTAAAAAGGTACTTATTATTCAATGCTGGACATTGATATTTTTAATTACCAGCTTTGGCTTTATTATCTTTAGCACAATATTTTCAATATATAGTCAGCAATTTATAGATCGAAAAGCCGAGCTTTCTCTAAAAATAGCTTTAGGGGCTAAAATTTCAGATTTAGCTAAACGTTGTATCGCAGAAAACCTTATGATGTCGCTAACTTCATTGGTTTTTAGTGCTATTTTTATTTATCTACTCAAATCGGTTTTACAAGATGGGCTTTTATATCAACGCTATTTTTCCAGTGGTTTTGTTATTAATTGGTTTAATTGGTTTTTGGCGCTATTAATTTCACAATCGTTTTTTTTCATCTGTACGTTATTTCCTTTATTAAAATTAAACTCCAATAATAGTTTCAGTCGTTCGTCACAAGGGAATAAAACAAAATTGCAAACATTGTTATCTCAAGGAAACTTAGTGCTACAACTGTGTATTGCCACATTAGCTTTTGTTTTCACTACCAACATATTTTTAAGTGAGTGGCAAAAACAACAAATTCACTCCGTTGACCGCTCTGTCGTTTCGTTTGAATCTAAAAGAATGAAAGACATACAGATTTACCTCAGCGAACAACAAATGAAAGGGAGTTGGCATAATCAAAATCAGTTTCCATTAGCGATAGCACAAGAACCATTTACTGCTTTAAATGATAGTAGTTTGAGTTATAGCTTAACGGTTGATAATAAAAGCGACGGTATTAAAATAAGTGGTAGTTATGTTTCTGAAAATTACTTTTCGGTGTTAGGCATTCCTATTGCGGTAGAAGGTAATTTTATTAAAAATAGCTTCGCGATTAACATGGCTTTTGCAGAGCAGCTAAAGTCTCAAGGAATGATAGCTGCAGATCAACCCTTATCTGCACTCATAGGTTTGCCTATTCAGGTAAAGTCATTTCCAAGCGCTTCTTATTTTCCTATTGCAATGATCACCGAAAATGCTCCGCATCACGGTGTAGGTCAACAAAACCCTATTGTTTATTTACATTACGCAAATACCCATCCAATGATAATATTTCAAGTGCTCCCTGTTTTTTTTAGCCATGAAGAGTCTGCAACACAAGCATTGAATGTTATTAATAACTGGGTAAAACAAGAAACGGTTAATGTAAAACCTTATCAAATACAAACAAGCATAAAAGAGCAAATATTTTTCTTAAACTTGGGTGGAAGGCTGTTATATATCACCAGTGGTTTGATGGCACTTATTATTTTAGTACTACTCGCTTTAACTTTGTATTATCAAGTTAAAGCAAATTTAATGAGAGAACAGAACAAGTACGGGGTCATGTTAGCGTTGGGGATTAATCAACCCGAATTATTTTTGCGTATTTTTAAAAAGTTACTACTTACTTTATTTATTGCTTTACCAATGACATGGGGGATTTTACAAAGTCTAGACAGTATTACCCAAAGTTATTTGTCTATTTCCCTATTGCTGCTTAGCAGCTTCTTAGTCTGTGCATTAGGGGTGTTTTTATTAGTGTTGCTTTTTGGTGGCGGTGCAATTATTACCTTAATTCGTTTGCCTATAAGAACGTTACTCACTCAACAAGAGTAACCAAAGGAAAGACGCTCTGAATTAGATCTAATGAATAATATGAGTGGTGGAGATAACAATATGGCCACTACTTGAGTGTCAAGATTATAAAAATCGTCAAATCAGGGGTTAGCGTCATTAAAAATGGATAAATTAGCGGGCTAAGCATTTTCATCATGCGTAGTTCGTGTTATTTTTCCCTCACATTTTATTTTAGGAAATAGTATCCATGCCAAAGGCCAGTGATATAAAGAAAAATGCTGCAGTAGAGCATAACGGAAAAGTATTTATTGTAAGAGGTATCGAACGTTCAGTTCCTCAAGGTCGTGCTGGAGGTAGTTTATATCGCATGCGTATGTACGATGTAGTAACTGG
>Ga0209396_1004899_pt1 | contig 12860 bp, 5 predicted proteins | sample GOMGulsemesocosm_6_FD_184638 | JGI IMG/M metagenome (GOLD analysis project Ga0209396, IMG submission 184638) | Methane-oxidizing microbial communities from mesocosms in the Gulf of Mexico - GOM8C Gulf of Mexico (SPAdes) (version 2) | ecosystem: Environmental > Aquatic > Marine > Cold seeps...
CGTTCACGGCAATGGCGATGCTGCAATTGACGATATCCTTGATGCCTTCGCGCAAGCGCAGGCAAAATACCCCATGGAAGATCCTCGCTTAGTGCTGATCCATTCACAAATGGCGCGCAAGGACCAGCTGCTGAAAATGAAGGCGCTGGGTATTACTCCCAGTTTTTTCACGGCGCATACCTATTACTGGGGCGATCGCCATTCAGAATTGTTTATGGGGCCTGAGCGAGCTTCACGCATGAGCCCAACAAAAACTGCTCAGGAGCTTGATCTGAGATTTTCAGTACACCTGGATGTCCCAATTGCACCGATGGAGCCGTTCACTTTGCTTTGGAGTACCGTAAATCGCAGGTCTACCGCTGGGAATGTTATTGGTTTTGCTCAGCAAATTTCTACACTCGCAGCACTGCGAGCGATGACGATTGACGCGGCCTATCAAATTTTTCGAGATCACGAAATTGGTTCGATTGAAGTAGGGAAGATGGCGGATCTGCTTGTGCTTGATAAAAACCCTTTGACAGTGGATCCTATGAATCTACGCAGCTTAAAAGTCGAACGCACAATTGTTAACGGCGTTACCATCTACGAAGGCTAGGCGCTTATTGCGCGCTTACATTGGGCATGAGCCTGGCTTGGGCTTGATTTTTCTCGTGCTGGGATGGTGAAACCGGAAGTTTTGTCTTAGTGGTGATGGCTAAAATTGGCGGCTTGTCTAAGTGTCCAGAACCTGCGTATACTCGGGTACTATGGTGAATGCTAGATAAATAACCCCGCCTGTTGAGACGGGCCGTTTGGGAGATCGATGGCGTATAGCATACATGGACTATTAGCTTGCAGGGCTACTGCCTTCTCACTTGATTACGATTCAATCGGAACCGATTGCTAATCATGACTAAGTTTTCTGATTATGAGATTCAGGCATTACTGCATCAGGGGGCGCAGTCTCAAATTTTTCGTGCGCGGAAATTATCCACTCACCAGCAAGTCATCCTCAAAACTCACGCGTCTGAGTTTCCTAGTACGACCGATATCGATCGCATGCGGCATGAATATAAAATCGGCAAGTTGCTAAATCACCCCAACATTATTACTTATTGCAGTGAAGAGCGCGCGAACGACAAACTGTTGATGGTTATTGAAGACTATGGCGCAAGTCATCTCGGCGACATCACTCCCGTGAGGGGTATGACCTTAGATGTTTTCATGTCGATTTCTCTGCAATTGGTAGACGGTCTCAATGCCATTCATGATCAGGGCGTCATTCACAAAGGCATTAACCCTTCAAATATTCTGGTAAACCCTGAAACTCTGTTAAGTAAGTTTTCTGACTTTTCTTTATCTTCACAGCTTAAATTGGAGGCCTTACAGGCCGTCAGCCCACACCAGTTGGAGGGCGCCTTAAGCTACATATCACCAGAGCAAACTGGCCGTATGAACCGCAGCGTTGATTATCGCAGCGATTATTATTCCTTGGGCGCCACCCTCTATTATATGTTAACTGGCCAGCCACCTTTCTTAAGCGATGACCCAATGGAAATGGTTCATCATCATATTGCCAAACGCTTGCCTGACCTAGCTCAGGTTCGAAGGGGTGTACCCGCTGAGCTGGCACAAGTAGTGGGAAAACTACAAGAAAAAAATGCCGAAGATCGCTACCAAAGTTGTTTTGGCATAAAAAGCGATTTGCGCAAGGTGCAAAATATATTGCGGCAAGAGGCTCAAATTTTTCGGTTCGAAGTGGGTGCCCAGGATAAACCCGAGCAACTACAGATTCCTCAAAAGCTCTATGGTCGAGAGCAGGAAGCGGAACAATTGATGTCAGCTTACGATCGGGTCAGTCTCACCCAGCAAGCGCATATCATTACGGTGGGTGGTTATTCTGGTGTTGGCAAAACAGCTCTTATACGGGAGCTGCACAAACCGATTGTAGGTCGACGAGGCTACTTTCTGTCTGGGAAGTATGATCAATTTAATCGAGACATCCCGTATAGCGCTATTATTCAGGCGTTCAGAGGTCTGACGAGGGAATTGCTCACTGAAAGTGTCGAGCAGATTGAGGGTTGGTGTCAGCGCTTGCAGCAAGCGCTCGGCGTTAATGGGCAAGTAATAATTGACGTTATTCCAGAGGTGGGGCTAATCATTGGGCCCCAACCCTCAATACCAGAGCTCGCGCCGACGGAGTCCAAGAATCGTTTTATCGCCGTATTCAAGAAGGTAATACAGGTATTCGCTGACCCGCAACACCCTCTGGTGCTGTTTATTGATGATTTGCAGTGGGCAGACCGTCCCACTCTGGGCTTGATCAATCAGGTTCTATTGGACGCTGATATCCGCGGCTTGTTGGTAATCTGTGCCTATCGGGACAACGAAGTAGACCATCACCACCCCTTTATTGTTTTAATCCGAGAGTTAGAGCAGGCGGCTGTGGAATGTTCCAGTATCTCTCTGCAGCCATTGTCTGAGCATCATGTCACCCAGATGATTGCGGGGGCTGTTGGCACCGACACGACCACTTGTTTTGCATTGGCGCGAGAAGTGCGAAAAAAAACAGGCGGCAACCCATTTTTTGTTGGTCAATTTCTGGCAACGCTCTATCGGGAAAAACTGTTGTATGTAGATCCAGAAATCGGCCGATGGGATTGGCAGTTAGACGCAATACAACTAAAGCAATATACCGAAAATGTTGTCGATTTTATGGCGGAAAACATTTTGCGCTTGGACGGTCGCACTCAGGAAGTGGTTAAACTTGCTTCTTGCATTGGTAACCTATTCGATCTTGAAACACTCGCTACAGTTGATCAACGTGAGCCTGAAGATACCTTCAAAGATCTTTGGCAAGCACTGCATATGGGTTACTTACAGCCTGTGGACGACAGTTATAAAGCGCTTTCGCTGTCTCGTGATGAGCTCGCTAAAGAGAATTCATTAGCACAAGTTCGTTTCAGTTTTCTACATGACCGCGTTCAGCAGGCAGCCTACACCTTGATTCCCGTCGAGGACAAGCAGCGCTTCCATTTAAAAATTGGTCGGCTCATCTGGAAGAGTACCGATGAGACGAGCAGAGAAGACAAAATATTTGATATCGTTAATCAATTAAATAGTGGCATTGAAGGAGTTGCGGATTCATCGGAATTAGTCGCCATTGCCCAACTCAATCTACAAGCTGGGAAAAAGGCTCGTAAATCAGCAGCCTATGAGCCGGCCGTCAACTATTTGCGGCAGGGTATAGAGCAGTTGCCTCAGTCGGCTTGGCGTGATCACTATGAGCTTTGTTATGAGTTAAAAGTGTTGTGCGCTGAATGTGAATACCTCGTTGGTCATTACCAGAAGTCTGATAAAATATTTGAGGAAATACTGCTTAATGCTCAATCACGTCTTGATAAGGGGCGGGTCTATGAGATTAAAATATTTCAGTACAGTAGCCAAAACCTGTTACAGGAAGCTGTAGATGTAGCCAGAGAGGGTTTAGAGCTCTTCAATGTGAAGCTTCCCGCGAAACCGACGATTGCAGGTGTTTTGTGGGAAATTGCGCAAGCTCAGTTTTTACAGGGAAGAACCTCAACGAGTGAACTTTATCAGCTTCCCGAGATGGTCGATGATGAAAAGCGTTTTGTCATGACCTTGTTGAGCCACATGATTTCGTCTTGTTACGGTACCGATCAAAACCTCTTGGCCATTGTCATCGTGCGGGGCGTAAAGTTTTCGCTTCGCTATGGCATGAGCGCGCCGGCTTCTTATATTTTTACGTTTTATGCAGCACTGCTGGGAAGTAAGCTGGGTTGGTACCGCAGGGCAGAAAACTACGCAAAGCTCGGGCTCAAGCTCTCGGAGCGATTTGATAATGTGAGTCTTCGCAGTCGTGCTAATTTTGCGATTGGTTCCTTTGTCAACCGCTGGCGACATCACAGTAGAGAATCTGAAGCCTACAGTGAGAAAGCTTTTGAGTTGGCTGATAGCTGTGGTGACATGTTATACGCCGCCTATGCTCTGTATATTTTCTCTGAGGAGTTGTGTCATCTTGGGCAAAATCTGAATGAGACCCATCAGAAACTTAGCCTCTACTGTAGTTACATAGAGCACACGGCTAAAGACCAGTGGATGTTGCAATTAATGTTGCCCATGCGTCAATACTTGCTGGCGCTGCAGGGGGATACTCACTCGCCAAGCAATCTTGGAGATAGTCAATTTAGTGAAGTTGAGTATATCGGTGATATGAATAAAACCGGTGAAGGGCTAATGAACGAATTCTATCCTCATAAAGGAATTCTCTTTTACCATGTTGGTGAATTTTCCAGCGCCCTTAAATATTTGCAGAGTGCAATCGGACCCTTGCAATACCATTTTGCTATGCCGATTGTGCCCGTTCACTTGTTCTATTGGACTCTGTGCTTGCTTGAGCAGCGGTCAAATAATTCTCCGCTGAAACGGGTCTCTGACACCTATAGAATCAAACGGAATATTTACAAAATGTCCCGGTGGGCAAAAAATTCCCCACAAAACTACACGCATCTCAAATTGATTTTGATGGGGGTTAGCGCTGGAGAGAGAGGGCACTGGGACACCGCTTTAGCCTTGTTGGAAAAGGGTGTGAAAGGCGCTCGAGATAACGGCTACACTCAGTATGAGGCGCTGGCAAATGAACTGGCCGCTAGATTGTGTTTGCGTGCCAATAGGCTTCAAAGCGCACAACAATATATGCAAAAGGCGCACTACCTTTACGCATTCTGGGGGGCAAAAACTAAAGTCAATTATTTAGAGTGTACATATCCAGAATTGCTTGTAGAAACTCTGACGGCGGCCCCCTCGGTCGCGACTACAGCGGCCTCCGCCACCGAGCACCTCGACCTACACTCCATTTTAAAAGCCTGCCAGGCGATCTCCAGTGAAATTAATCTGGAGCGATTGTTAAAGAGGTTGATTGTGCTGATTATGGAGAATGCCGGTGCGCAAAGAGGTCATCTGGTTTTGCACCAAAATCAGCGCTTACTCATACAAGCAACCGCAGATACGGACAACGACAGCGTCGAAGTTTTACAGGCGCAGCCCCTCAATGATGACTATATCGCAACCGATCTTATTCGTTATGTATTTCGTACCGGGGAGGATGTGGTATTAGATAACGCTAGTGAGGATGAGCAGTTTGGTCTAGGATCCTATATTCAGCAGCGCCAACCTAAGTCTGTGCTATGTACTCCCATGCGCTACCAAAAGAGTACTGTGGGTGTGTTTTATCTAGAGAATAATTTGGTTAATTTCGCCTTTTCGAAACAACGTATTGAATTAATTCAGGTGCTTCTGAGTCAAACGGCCATCTCTATAGAGAACGCTCGTTTGTATGAAAGCAAAAACGAGCTGAACGAAGCCCTGCAAAAAAACAATCAAGACCTTGAAGAAAAAGTTCTTGAGCGAACTCAAATGCTAGACCGCGCGAGGCGGGAGGCAGAGCAGGCTACCCTGCATAAGTCAGAATTTTTGGCTACCATGTCACATGAAATCCGCACGCCTATTAACGGTATATTGGGTGTGTCTGAGCTTATGGAAAATACGAATCTTGACGAAACGCAGGCCATGTATCTGAGCTTAGTGCAGGCTTCAGGTACGGCTTTGTTGGATATCATTAATGACGTACTCGATTACACAAAAATTGAAACGGGCAATATGGAACTGGAGGTAATTGCCTTCGATCTCCGAGCGCTATTAGAGGAAGTGGTTAGCATGTTCTCTCTGCATAACGCTGGGAAAAAAGTGGAATTAATATTTCATGTGGACGATAAAGTACCTGCAGTGATAGAGGCTGACCCCACTCGAATTCGTCAAATTGTTGTCAATTTTTTGTCGAACGCATTTAAATTTACTGCCGAAGGCGAGATCAAGGTATTGCTCAGTCTCGATCCCGAGAGCGGAAACAATTTATTGGTGCAGGTGAAAGATAGTGGCATAGGTATCACTGATGATGTTCAGGCCAAGCTATTTACCGCGTTTAGTCAGGCGGATAAAAGTACGACCCGAAAGTATGGTGGGACGGGCTTGGGTCTGTCTATTTGCCGTAGCTTTATTGAACTTATGGGCGGTGACATTGGTGTGGATAGCCAGAAAAACATTGGCACAACGTTTTGGTTCAAAATTCCGGTTATTGTAAAAGAGCTTTATCAGGTGACAGAAGAACTTAAGGATTGTCGTTTACTGATTGCAGTGGATAATTTGTCTTTGGCGGGTATCATTGGCGCTCACGCCCACTTTTGGGGTATGAAATCCGACATCGCTAATACTCAAGTGGAATTAATGGATTTATTGAATAAGGCTAAACTGTCAGAGAGCTCCTATGATATTTTGTTATTGGATACACCCAGTGAACTCGCCCCTGATCGAGTCCTTAATGAGTTTCAAGGGCCCGTTGTCCGACATACTATTTACCAGACCGCAATAAGCAAACAAGCGCAGGCAATGAGACCTCTGGGTCAGCAGCAGCTTGTTTTTAAACCCTATCTCCCCGCGGGACTGCATGAAATTTTCGCTCGGCGATTAAGACCAGCGTTAATTCCAGAGAGATCAAGTTCTTCTGCGGGCTCTATGGTGGTCGCAAAGTCACAGTTGATATTGGTGGCAGAGGACAATCAAACCAATGCCTTAATTATCGAAGGCATGCTTAAGATATTGGGGCACCGCTGCGAATTCGCCCAGACCGGTGCGGAAGCACTTGCTCGTTTTACCCAGCAGGATGCCAATTTTGACCTGATATTGATGGATTGCGAAATGCCGGAAATGGATGGTATTGACGCCACTCGCTGTATCCGTAAATGGGAAGAGGAAAAACAACGTAAAGTTCGTTGTAATATAGTGGCATTAACCGCTCATGCTGCGGCTGAGAAACACCAAGAGTGTTTGCTTGCGGGTATGAATGACGTCATATTAAAGCCTGTCAAAATGCAGACGCTCAATGAGGTCATTGCCCTCTATAGTCAGGAAAAAAACCATCTCTTGTGCGAGAGTGACGGAGCCACTGCCGGATGATAACGCCAATAAGCCTAAGCGAGCCAATAGCCCTTAACTTTGATGGGCAACTATGAGTATTTTGGAAGTGCTTCTTTTAGGTCTTATTTTATTTTTTCCTCTCGTAGATTTCATTAGCGGAAAATTTAAGTCAGAAAGCAAGATCGTCGAATACTTGAAAACCGCTTTTTTCATTTGGATTCCTACTCTACTGCTTGTCTATCTTTTTGCTAAGGCTGAGCTCTCGGTTGTCGATTTCGGGTTTGTAGTTGACAGTAACTGGAGAAATATTTTATTTGGCAGCTTGCTTGTTGTCGCAGTAATTTACTTGCTGATATTAATTAAAACCATTCAGGCAAGCGAAGAGCTAAGGGCGGAAGTAATAAAAAAGACCGAAGCCTTTAAAGATATTCTTCCTACTACAAAAAATGAAATGTTGGTATTTACGCTGATAGTTTCTGTTACCGCGGGAGTGTGCGAGGAGCTGATTTTTCGAGCTTATCTTTTTACTCTTTTGGATAGTCACCTTGGTGTGGTCGCCGCAATATTATTGAGCAGCCTTATTTTTGGTCTTTGGCATTTATATTTAGGCTGGCAGGAAGTAATTAGAACCAGTGTTATGGGAGCCGTATTTTGTGGTATTTATATTTTTACTGGGAATATTATTCTGCCCATTCTAGTGCATATCTTTGTCGACGTTTACAGCGGGCTGATGTGTTATTTCGCAATGCGTAAGCCGCGATGTATTGTTCAGGAAAGCTAGCGGTACATTAAAAATCTGTTAACTAAGGGGGGGAGATTGAAATTTAAGAAAGGTGTATTAAGCGTTTGATAAGAAAAGGAAAATAATGGCGGACCGGACGGGACTCGAACCCGCGACCTCCGGCGTGACAGGCCGGCATTCTAACCAGCTGAACTACCGGTCCGCAAAATCTCTAGCGAGTGTAACCACTTTGTTCAAGAAGTGGTGGGTGGTACAGGGGTCGAACCTGTGACCTACGCCTTGTAAGGGCGCCGCTCTACCAACTGAGCTAACCACCCTCGCTGTCTGAGAGAGGTGCGTATTCTAACCATTAATCCTTGGCCGTCAACGATTTTTTTAATATTTTTTAAAGACTTACATTGATACCCCCAAAACCGCAGTGTTTGTTATAATCTCGCCTCTCTTTTCAGGCTAGGTGTCTCAAGGTGTTGCGAACATTTTTTATCCTATGTGTATTGTGTCTCTCTACGGTGAATTCTCAGGCTTTGGTCGAAGTCTATCAATTCGATAGTGATCAGCAGCGTCAGCGCTACCAAAGCTTCGTCGACGACCTGCGCTGCCCAAAATGCCAGAACCAGAATTTGGCCGGCTCAGATTCCCCCATAGCCTCAGACTTGCGCCGAGAGCTGCACGAACTGTTGAAGAACGGCATGAGTGATAAGGAGATCGTTGATTTTATGGTCGATCGCTATGGCGACTATGTGCTCTACAGTCCTAGGCTTCAGCCTAATACTTGGTTGCTTTGGTTTGCGCCGCTGGCATTGCTCTTGGTAGGAGGCCTTGTTATCGCTTTGATTGTGCGCCGCCGCAACGCCAGCGCCCCAGAAAGAACCCCTTTGACCAAAACTGAGCAGGATCGCTTAAATGCGCTGCTGAAAAAGGCTAAATAAAAAATGAATGCAATTATCTTGGGTATGGGCTTGTTGGGGCTGCTGGCGCTGGGTTTTATTCTCTGGCCCTTGTTGGGGCATCGCAAACAGAGTGTCACTCCATTGGGCGATAGCTTGAGTGCTGAGCGGCAGCAGGCTAATGTCAGTTTGTATCAAGAGCACTTAGATGAGCTCAAGGCCAATTTGGCTCGTGGCGCCATTGATGAAGATCAGTATCAAACCTTATTGCTAGAGCAGCAGAGGGCGCTGCTAGAGGACAGCCAGTCTCAAACTGGCCATTCTACCGGCTCTGTGTCGCAGGGGAAGCTAGGGCTAGTGCTTATTGCCTTGGTCTTGCCGGTACTGGCTAGCGTTTGGTATTGGCAGCAGGGCGCGGCACAAGATTGGCAAATAACTCAAGATATCGCGGAGAAGTACCGAGGCGACATTGCTGCCATGCAGGCCGGCCGCAGGCCAGACAAGCAGCCCGCACTGGCGCTGATAAATCGCCTGCAGTCGCGACTGGAAAGTAAACCAGAGAATCAGCAGAACTGGTATTTGTTGGCTCGCACGGCCATGGAGCTGCAAGATTACTTGCTCGCCATTAAGGCCTATCAGCGCCTACTGCAGTTGGCCCCCAATTCTGGAGGCATTATGGCAGAACAAGCTCAAGCTATGTTTTTGGGTAATGGCAACCAAATGTCCCCCGATGTGGCCGCAATGGTCGCTAAATCACTGACACTTGAGCCCAATAACACAACCGCCTTGGGTCTGGCGGGAATCGCTGCTTTTGAGCAAAAAGATTACGCCATGGCCATCCAAAGTTGGCGCCAAGCACTTAAGTTCAATCTCTCCCAGGGGGAAAATGGGCAATCAAGTGGCGCTCAGGCGCTGATGGGCGGTATTGCTCGAGCTCAGGAGTTGCTGGGAGAGTCTGCCGGCGGTATAGAAGAGCCCGCTCAAGGAGCTGAGTTGTCAGCGCTGCCTTCAATCAGTGTGAACGTCGAGATCAGCGAAGACATCGCCACGAGCTCGGACCAGGTGGTATTTGTCTACGCCAGAGCGTGGCAGGGTTCCAAAATGCCTTTGGCCATTCGCAAGCTAAGCGTTGCTGACTTGCCTCTCACTGTGACTTTGGATGAATCTATGGCTATGGCCCCCGGAATGACCATTGCTAGCGTGCCAGAGCTAGAAGTTATTGCTCGCCTGTCGAAAGATGGCGGCGCTATCGCTCAGCCAGGAGACTGGATTGGCAGTAGTGGAATGCTGGAGCTTAAAGGCGCTCCGGCAAGTGTCGCAATAATAATCTCGGAAATGCTGCCTTAAGTTCATGGAGGTCAAGGGAGGGAGGGTGCTTGGGCCAAATAATAAGCGGCTGAACACCCTGTATTAAAGCCTCAGGCTGGCCTTATTCCACCCCAATCCACAGGCTCGTGGATCTTTCACAGAGCCTCTTGCTAGTCAGAAGCTAAAACCCCTGCCTTCATAGGTGAAAAGCCCGCACCAAGCGTGTAGAATCGGCAAAATATTTACGTTGGCAAAATCGGCGTGCACCATTGTTGCTTCTAAGTGCAATGCTGTTCCCCGCCAATTCCAAAAAACATAACAAAATCAAAAGTTTAAGTGAAAACGATTTATGCGGTTAAAATGCATCAAGCTGGCAGGCTTTAAATCATTTGTTGATCCAACGACAGTTAATTTCCCCAGCAACTTGTGTGCGATTGTGGGACCCAATGGTTGCGGGAAATCGAATACCATTGACGCTGTGCGTTGGGTGATGGGTGAATCATCGGCGAAGAACCTTCGCGGCGAGTCGATGACGGACGTTATTTTTAATGGTTCCGGAGGGCGTAAGCCTGTGGGCCAGGCTTCCATCGAACTGGTTTTTGACAACAGCGACGGCACACTTAAAGGTGAATATGCCGGGTTTACAGAAATTTCGATCAAGCGAAAAGTGACCCGTGACGCCCAAAATAACTACTACCTGAACGGCACGAAGTGCCGCCGCCGAGATATCACAGACATTTTCCTTGGCACGGGCCTAGGTCCTCGCAGCTACGCCATCATCGAGCAGGGCATGATCTCGAAGCTCATTGAAGCCAAGCCTGAAGAACTGCGCGTGTTCATTGAGGAAGCGGCGGGTATTTCGAAGTACAAGGAACGCCGTCGCGATACAGAAAACCGTATGCGCCGCACAGAAGAAAATCTGGAGCGCCTCACCGATATTCGCGATGAGCTGGAACGCCAGCTCTCGCGTTTGCAACGGCAGTCAGCCGCCGCCGAAAAATACACGGAGTTCAAAAAAGAAGAGCGTCTGCAGAAAGCCCAGTTGCAAGCTTTGCGCTACAAGAACTTTGACAGCCACGCCCAGGCTAAGCAGGGCGTTATTCGCGAATTGGAATTAAAAGTAGAAGCCTTTGTGACCCATCAGGTGAGCAAAGACACAGAAATTGAAAAATGCCGCAGTGAATACACTGATCTGAGTGACAAATTTAATGATGTTCAAGGGCGTTTTTACGCGGTAGGTTCTGAAATTGCTCGAGTTGAGCAAAGCATTCAGCATGTTCAAGAGCGAGCGCGGCAATTGCAAGCTGACCTTGAACAAACCAGTTTAGACGCCAACAGTGCGGAAGAGCACCTCGCACAAGACAATGAAAAAATAGAAGGCTGGGAAAGTGAGCTGCTTGAAATAGAGCCGGAGCTCGAGTTGTTGCAAGCGGCTGAAGACAATTCAGGCGATCTTTTGCAGTCCGCGGAAGAAGACATGCAGGCTTGGCAGCTTGAGTGGGACAGCTTCAATCAGCGTGCTGCCGAACCTCGTCAAAAAGCGGAAGTTCAACAATCCCGTATTCAGCATCTCGATCAAGTTCAGCAGCGGCTCTTGCAGCGGATTGAAAAGCTCGATATTGAGAAAGATGACCTCGGCTCTATTGAGGGCGAAGAAGATTTAGAACTATTAAGCGAGCAGCTGGCGGAACTCGACTTAGAGTCCGAAGAAAAGCGAGAGCAAATTGATCAGCACAGTGAGAGCCTAGATCAGCTAGAAGAAAGCAATGGCGCTGCGGTAAAGTCGCTTGATTCCGTACGGGGAAAATTGCAAGCCATGCGCGGCCGTCATGCATCTCTAGAGGCATTACAGCAGGCCGCAATGGGCGAGAAGAGCGGTGCGGTCAGTGATTGGCTCAGTGAGCACAAGCTCGATGAGCAGCCTCGCGTTGCCGAAGGCTTGACCGTGAGCGATGGCTGGGACAAGGCCGTAGAAACAGTATTAGGAAACTCTCTCCAGGCGGTTTGTACTGACGGGTTTGATGCAGTAGCCGGTGTTTTGGAAAACCTCGAGCAGGGCGAGTTGGTCTTGCTGGATACTTCTGTGTCGTTTGCGGCGGCGAGCGATAAAAACCAAACTTTACTCAGCCACTACGTACAAGCTGATTACAACTTAGGTTCTCTACTCGCGGGTATTTATGCGGCGGACGATTTAGCTCAGGCTTTGAGCCTGCGCGGCACTCTAGGTCATGGCGAATCGATTATCACTAAAGACGGCATTTGGCTGGGTTCAAATTGGCTGCGTGTTACTCGTGATGTTGATGCGACGGCCGGCGTCATTGCCCGCAAACAGGAACTGGAAATACTGTGTGCTGATATTGCAAGGGCTGAGACGGAAGTTGAGCAGTTCAGCGAGCAATTGGAAGCTGGTAAAGCACAACTTAAAACCCTTGGAGCAGAGCGAGAAACACTGCGTAGAGAAGGGCAAGAGCAAAGTCGACGCCACAATGACATCAGTTCGCAATTAAGTGCCAAGAAAGTACGCATTGAACAAACGGCTATGCGCCGCGATCGCGTTGACAGTGAGATACGAGAAGCCCGCGAGCAAATGGATCAGGAGACAGAGAGTCTCGCCGAAGCGCGGATGATCTTGAGCGACGCTATAGAAGCAATGGAGGCCGATACTGAACAGCGCGAAACATTGTTGCTACAGCGCGATCAATATCGCTCTCGACTAGACGCCGCAAGACAGGGCGCTCGTCACGACAAAGATAAGGCCCACGAGCTGGCAATGCGTCATCAGTCTTTGACCACTCAGCTTGAGGCTATTCGCAACGGCATGGCGCGGCTTCAAGAGCAAGCGCAGCGTTTGAGTGAGCGGCGTGAGCAGCTACAAGCGAGCTTAGGTGAAAACACTGACCCGGTTGAAGAACTTAAAATTGAATTAGAAGAAAAACTGTCTGCGCGTTTGG
>Ga0209396_1004903_pt1 | contig 12855 bp, 11 predicted proteins | sample GOMGulsemesocosm_6_FD_184638 | JGI IMG/M metagenome (GOLD analysis project Ga0209396, IMG submission 184638) | Methane-oxidizing microbial communities from mesocosms in the Gulf of Mexico - GOM8C Gulf of Mexico (SPAdes) (version 2) | ecosystem: Environmental > Aquatic > Marine > Cold seeps...
TCCGATACTGCTCGGGTAACTTTAGGGCGTTCTTCTTTCCACAAAAACTTAAGTTCTTGATCAAGCTTGTCCCAACCTTCGCGGGTAATGTAGTTAGATTTTCTCATTGAGCAGGCCAGTGAATTATTTTGAGTGAGTGGAATATTATATTTGTGAAGTATGGAAATAGCTATTTTTGTGGTGTAGTCATTTAAGCGAGAAATTAAATATTGAATTGCAACAGTGCTCTATAAGCACAGTTATATAAGGTCTACTGGATTTAGTCTTAGTTAGGGGGCTGAATCTATAGATATAAAAACCACAATAAAAGCTAATTCTCTATTGCATTAAAAGCTAATCACGAACTACACTAAAAGCTAACTCTTGAATTCGATAAAAGCTAACGTTTATTATGAATTTAGTATCAGAAAAGCTCGCACATTCTCTAGAGCAATTAAAGCAACTGCAAGATAATGGTGTTATTGCTGTGCAATCTAAAATGCTTGAACGCATAGATAGAGAGCGCTTAATAAAACATGGCTTCATTAAAGAGGTGATGCGAGGTTGGTATATACCTTCAAGTCCGGATGAACAACAAGGCGATAGTACTGCTTGGTACACATCTTTTTGGGACTTTTGTAGTGCGTATTTAGACGCTCGTCTCAAACAAAACTGGTGCTTATCACCTGAGCAATCAATCCAGATTCATATTGGCGATAAAACGGTTCCGCCTCAATTATTAGTCCGCTCTCCTAAAGGGAGAAATAAGCCAACAATATTACTACATAATACTTCTGTTTTCGATATTCGCTCAAATATGCCAAGCCAAACACAGTTAACGATAATTGATGGTTTAAGAATATATAGCTTGGCTGCAAGCTTAGTGTATTGTGCTAAAAATACGTTTTTACAAAATCCTATACAAATGAGAACGCTACTTTCAATGGTAACAGATGCCTCTGAGGTGTTAAGTGTATTGCTAGATGGTGGTCATGCGACTAGTGCTGGTCGTTTAGCGGGAGCATTTCGTAATATTGGTAGAGACTTAATTGCAAATAACATTATTAAAGCTATGGATGCTGCTGATTTTAAGGTAAAAGAAATCGATCCATTTGAAGAGAAAACAGAAATTATTTTTGGTCGCCGTGATGTTTCGCCATACGTAAATAGACTGCGTTTAATGTGGCATAGTATGCGCGATGACGTAATTACCCATTTCCCTGATGCACCTATCGCTAAAGTTAATGTTCAAAACTACTTAGCTGAAGTAGAAGATAAGTTTGTTTCTGATGCTTATCACTCGTTATCTATTGAAGGCTATCGAGTTACGCACGGGTTAATTGAACATGTACGCTTAGGTAACTGGAATCCAGAAAAATCAGATGGCAGTGAAAAGCATCTAGACGCGATGGCAGCCAAAGGGTACTGGGATGCCTTTCAGCAAGTAAAGTTAGCTGTTGAACAGGTGCTCGATGGTGAAAACCCTAGTGGCGTATTAGAAGCAAGTCATACCGATTGGTATCTGGCTTTATTTGGCCCAAGTGTTGCTGCGGGTATTATAAAACAATCTGATTTAGCAGGTTATCGAACCGGCCCTGTTTACATTCGAAAATCTAAACATACACCTCCAACAAAAGCCGCTATTCGAGATATGATGCCTGCACTTTTCGATTTGATAATGGAAGAAGAAAACCCCGCCGTTCGAGTTGTATTAGGTCATTTTATTTTTGTATATATTCATCCATATTTTGATGGTAATGGCCGAATGGGACGGTTCATTATGAATTTAATGATGGCATCAGGTGGTTATTCATGGGCAGTTGTGCCCGTTGAGAGAAGAGACGAATATATGCAGGCATTAGAATTAGCTAGTGTCGATGGAAATATTATACCCTTCACAAAATTTTTAGCGTCGTTGGCATAGCTAAAATTAATGACTTTTATTTCACTCCTTCATCATTTTGAATTCATAGGTCGATATATTTTATATATCAAGATGCCATAATATCAAGTTGTCTGAACCCTTGAAGCTTTTTTGTCGTATTGGATTCAATAAAAAAAGAGCTAAATAACCTGAGCTTCGGATAAGACAATTTGCCCAATAACGCTATTTTAATGCTTTTCGGCGTTGCCTCCATGGATGGAGGTACTTAGCGCAAGCAGGACGCGGAAGCTGTATTTTTACTCCCAATAGCCAGCTATTGGAGAGTAAAATGCCTTGATAATCAATAAAATTTCGTCACTGGAAGTAAAGGATAGTTTTATCTTTTAATTTCATTGCGTCACAAAACTCTTATCCAAACCTCAGGTTAAATAGATTTAATTTTTATCCTATCAATTCTTTAATACCCACTTGTATTGTGCTAATAGATCCAGTAACTTCATAAATTGAAGCTAAAAGGAGTTAGATTTCACTGAGTATTAACTTGCTACCTTCCTCCTATTAAACCTTAAATTTATAGTTGAAACTCGCTTATAGGTAAATAGTTATTCATCTATCTTTCAATAATTGCTCTTATATTCAAAAAGGATTTTTACAATATGGAAACTAGGCTAATTCTTCATTCAGATTCAATTTCAAGATCAGATGTCCATACATTTAAAGCGGCAGCACTTCAACTTCAGAAAGATTATGTTAACTTAGGCTTAAAAAGTGAGCTTCAATTTGTACGTAGCGGTAAGGATATTGTCGAGATAATTAATAAACAAAAAAATAATTCGATTGCTTCTTTAGATATCGTATCTCATGGAAATCAAGGAGGTATTCATATAGCTAGAAAACTTACTAACCCGATAGAGTCTGGCTTCATACAAAAGAGAGCACATGTTGTTATAAGAGCCCAAACTAACATACGGCAAAATGAACAACAAGCTAAGGAAATAGAAGAAAGTATGCATGGCTTTTATACTAATTGGATTACGCAGAAAGGCGTTTCTTATTATTATAATCAAAGTTTTGATTCTTCTACAGATATAAGAAACTTAACTGATATTCATTTCAAGAACTTTACTAAAAATGCTTTTGTAGAATTCCATGGGTGCAGAACGGCAGAAGTCATTCCTGTTATGAATAGCTATTTTAAAGATAATTTTGCAAAAGAATTTTCAGATAACTTGTCAAATGAAGCCGTTGTTGTAGGTCACATTAACAATTCAAATCCAAATTATAGTCCCAATAGTAAAAAATCAGATTATCGACATGGTAAAATTAGAGCTTATAAAGGGGGGCGTTTAATTCAAGATAAAGTTGAGCGTAGCAGCTTAAAATTTATTAATTCATCAACTCCGGCGTAGCTACTATGATTCTAAAAACGTTCTCGGGGATTATCATATTTATTGTTGTTCTCTATATATGGTTATTTAAACCCTATATGTATTATGACTACGTGAGAATAGCTGATACGCCAACCTCTATGACGGCAGAATATTATACAGTTACAGGAGACCCACTTTGTACGAAATTTTACAAAGTAGAAAATGGAAAAATCACAAATAAAGGGGTTATTCCAAACATGCCTCATGATGTCCCTGATCCTCATACCTTAAATATATTCAAAGACGGTGACCGGATTACATTAACAGGTTTTACTTATGAATGGTCGGAAACTAATCGAATAACAAACAAAACGACAAAACACATGATCGATATGATTGATGTGATTAGTTGGCAATACCCAGATTCTATTAAGTATGAATCAACAACCTCAGATCTAAGTCCTAAATCATTTAAACATGAAAATTATACTGATTGTAGACCTTAAAAATTTTCTTATAGAATGTACTTTAATTTATTCTATATATATGTGAGATTGTGTTGTTTTAATTGAACAAATAGGGGGGACATGAATAGCAGGCAGACCACGTTTAATTTGTTTTAGTTATTTCAAAACCCTCTAAAAAAATAAGTTAGCTGACCCCCTTGATGCTCTTCCAGATACCCTTTGACGGAATAAATCTCGACCTACATTTCTATAACGTTAAATGGATAATAATTGTCACATGTAGGTTGGCCTTCAGGCCATCAATTCTCAATACCAAATAATAATTTAGAATGCAGGAAGAATACACAATTAATCCATCCATCAAACACTGGTTCGATATATTCACGTGAGATTATCAGCATGAGATATGACTAAGTGGGCGAATATCTACTACTCTGTTAGGCCAATTAACTAAAAGACCACATAATTTAACTTTATTCTTGTGAACAAAAATAAAAGGTGATAAATGTATGTTTTCTGTTTGCGAACAGCGAACATTCAAAAGGTGATCTATGTTAAAAAATCAAGATTTACTTGTAGCGCTTAAAATTCTTAGTTATGAGGAGTCGAATGTTGCGTCTTTATTGCTAACAAAGGAGTTGCAAGGCAAGGCGTGGATGCACATCGATAACGACGTTGAAAAAATTAGTAAGTATGATATTGAGCAAGAGGACTTAGTTGTATCAAATGAATTAGATGATTTTGATTCAAAAGAGTTATTAATTATTGATGAATTTCTACAAGAATCTAAATATGAAATTGATAACCAATGGACTTACCGTAAATTGGCTAAACACCTTTTTATATCTTTAAGTGAAGCAAATAATGCAGTAAAACGTTGTATAGCTGGGGGGTTGTTATTTCAACTTGGAGCCAAGCGTATTAAAGTAAACCGTCCTGTACTTGTTAATTTTATTCGTTATGGTGCAGGAGTTTCGTTTTACACTGAACCCGGTCGTATAGTCCGTGGAATACCTACATCATACGCAGCCCCTGTTTTTAAAGAAATCTTTGCAAGCTCTAATTCAACACCTCCCGTTTGGCCATGCGCTAGAGGTACTACTAAAGGGGTAGCAATAAATCCATTATATAAATCTGTTTCAAAAGCCGTAATGATTGATAGTTGGCTATACAAACAACTAGCTTTAGTGGACATATTCAGAATAGGAACCGCTAGAGAGAAGGAGGAAGCCCTTCCTTTTCTTGAAAAATTAAATAAAGGAAAAATATGAGAACTCCAACAGAGCATGAAATAATGTTAATGAGTGTTGCCGATGTATTAGGTGAAAAGCTATTGGAGTTAGTCACTTTTGTTGGTGGGGCAACAGTTTCTTTACATCTTGATGATGCGCAACCAATAGATATTAGAAGCACGAAAGATGTCGATTTTATTGTTTCAGTTACGAGTACCGCCGGTTACTACTCATTAAGTCAAAAATTAAGAGACGTTGGATTTAAAGAATATATTCCAAATGATGATGAAATAGCCCCTATTTGCAGGTTTGTTTGTGATGGTATTCTTGTTGATGTAATGCCAGATGATGAGAATATTCTTGGTTTTAGTAATGAGTGGTTCAAACCTAGCCAAGAAGACCCAGTAATGTATGCTTTGCCCCATGGAGTTCAAATTAAAATAGTTAAAGCTAAGTATTTATTAGCAACTAAACTAGCTGCTTTCTTTGGGCGCAATATCGGTATATTAGAAAGCAAAGATGCAGAAGATATATGTATTCTTATTAATGGACGAGATTCAATAATTGATGACGTTTTTGAAGGGCCATCCGAGTTGATTACATATATTCAAAGCAATATGGCAAGGTTTATGGCAGATAGCCAATTCGAATACCTTTTCGCCAATGCACTAAATGGTGAAGACCCGGAACGAATTGATATGATTTTGGAGCGGTTTCATCAATTAGCGTCAGGAAAGGCTTAAATTTAATGGCAAATATAATTTTTACGGGTAAAGGTCCTACTCAGCCAATAAATGCTGATACAGTGAAAGAGTGGAAAATTCCAAATGGTGATATTTACCTTGTATGTGATGGTATTAATCATAATGATAATACATTAGCTGCTGTTAATTGTTTCACACAAAACTTATCTGAATCTAGCTGGATTAACATTGATAATCTTGAGCAGTTGTTAAAGGATAATATTCTTAACGCACTTCACTTAATGCTACCTGAGCACGAAGGCCTCTCTTTTTGTTGCTGTATAGCTATTGTTTCTGAAAAAGAAGTAACCTTAGCACACTGTGGGGATTGTCGAATAGGTAGCCTAACTGATGAAGGTGTTAAATGGTTAACCAAAGATGATGTGCCGACATTACAACTTTATAATAAAGGAAAAATATCAAAAGATATTTATGATCAATCTAGGCACTTAATTTCTACAAAGTTAAAAATTGGCTCAAATAACCTTAATTCACTCACCGTACAAACCATATCTACTGAAAATATTCAAAGCTTGATTCTTTGTAGTGATGGCTTTTGGTCTGAGTCTGAATGTTTATTAAATACTAATGTATCAAACGTGATGAAGTTGATTCAGGAAGAAATTGAAAGGTTGGAGCAGCAATCTAAAGATAATTTTAGTGTTGTGATTGTTTAAACTTGCTTATAAGTTTAGAGCTTCAGATGCAAAGTATGTAGGAATAAAATCTGCCTGTTATTTACCCATGGTGGCGATAGAGAGAGTGAAACATACAAAAAAATAAGTTAGCTGACCCCCTTGATGCTCTTCCAGATAACCTTTTGACGGAATAAATCTCGACCTACATTTCTATAACGTTAAATGGATAATAATTGTCACATGTAGGTTGGCCTTCAGGCCATCAATTCTCAATACTAAACAGTCATTTATAATGCAGGAATAATATACAATTAATCTATCGTTCAAACGCTGGTTCGATTTATTCCCTATGCCGTTGTAGTATCACTGGTTATATTTGTTATTTCAGATATTCTCTAAGGTTAATAGCTGTTAATAGTGGACAGGCAATACTAAATATTTGAAAATTTAAATAAGAACTATAAGGCTATAACATGAATACAAAATTAATATTGTCGGCTACTTTGTTACTTGGTGCGTGTTCAAACGTTCATACCACTTCACCTTGGTTATTGGTCGATAACTTTGAGCAAGTGCACTTAACAGGCTGGCAAAAGGTCGATGCGAAAAACAATACAAAACCTTATGTAAGTCAGCCACAAGTCACAGAAATTCGATACGATAAAAACAATCAATATTTACTTAAAAAACCTGCGGCTGAGGGGGTTCTTGGTAATCGTAAAGCGTTGAGCTTTAAAGCCTTACCTAAACCGGTAAAAGTAGGCGTTACCTATACTTTTTATACCCGTATATTGGTTGAGAGTTTTCCTAATAATCATGCTTTTGGTATTAGTAATTTATCGGGTGATGAGATAATCAAACAAGGCTATAACGCCTTCGAGCCTACGTTAAGAGTAACCGATAAAGTTGAGTCAAACGGTTTTAAAAATGACGGCGCTTTAATGGTGAAAATTGATAGTGATGATAAATATAGGCAATACAGTAATATACAAAATATTGCTGAAAATAAATCTGCGAACCCTTTACAAGTAAATGTGTGGTATCAAATTTGGTATGTAGTAAATAATGCTCCACAAAGTGCTGGAGGGCAGTCGTACGATGTGTATTTACAAGGTGGTGAATTTACATCGCAAACGTTAGTTTATAAAAATGCCGCGTTTAGAATGAAACGAGAAATGCCGTTAATTTATTTTTTTGCTAATAGCAATACGGGGTCACATAAACAACCTTATGGTAATGGCGGCTTAGCGTATGACGATATTTATATGAGTAAAGGATTGAATTTAACTAACCCTACTTTGTAATACTATTAGTGAAAAGGTTGATGAACGGCTGCGTAATTACTTTCGCAACCGTTATGCTCTTTTCAAAGATCAATCTGACCAATGAATTGATAATGTAGTTTTATTACCTCGTAAGGTCGCTAAATGTTTAGGTTGTTTAGTTAGCTTAGTGACGGTGACCTCTGGCATTAACCAGAAGCTAACTTTATGGGTAATGATTTTTTCAGTGATAACTTTGTAATCAATATCAATAGAGTTTAGCTTTGTATTTGCCGGCGGCTGAAGCCTTACATTTACTTGCCAGTATCCATGATCATCAGGTGTCACTACTTGAGTGACTTCTTTATGCCATAAGTGTGCACTATCCGTAGGAGACGTCGCACTCATGTTTGCTAATACATAGTTTACTAAGAGTGCTTCTGTAGGTGTTTTTCCCAAGGCTGCAGTTAACCTGTTGTTTGGTAATTTTAACGTTAACAGCCAATAATCATCAATAACCTTAGCTTCAACTTGTGAAGATGACATAGGATGAGCTTGGCTATACTGTGCATTAAATAATATAAAAAGCACGCTATAACATAGCACTATTATGCATGCTTTATTTTTAATATGAGTTTTCATTAAAAGTCGAAATTCCCACCGTAATCAAGTTCTTTATCGCGCCAAATACTGTGGTAATGGTTGTCACTAAATACAACGCCGCCTTGAACAGTAAATTCAATCCAAATATTAGGACCGTCAATTCTAGCGTAAGAGTCTTGAGTTGTTATGTCTGGGTATGAACCATAAGCAATATAAGTTGCATTTAGCTGCTCGTCGCTGGTGTAGTTCGCTACTTGTGCAGTACCATTTGCGTCACTGGCATAGGCTTCTATTACCGCTATAACGAGTGCTTTTTGTGTGTCATTTAAATCAGCAACAATCAGTCCTTCTTGTTCTGTTGGGTAGTTACCTTCGTCTTGTGGGCCAACTAATACATCATCATAAACATCAGGAAGTAAGGCGGTAATTAATTGTCCTGAGTCTAAACTCGCAAATAAGTCAACTAGAGCTTCTTGATGTCGTGCCATAGGAGAATACGTTTCACCGCCATCTGTCCAAGTAACAGGTTCAACGGCAACAAAGTTAGGAGTTAAACTAACGGGTTCAGCATTGTAACTAGCAAAAAAGGTATAATGATGACCGCTAAATTCAATTAGCCATGGCTCTGTTGTTGATGGGTCTCCTAAAAAGGCGATGGCATAGTTATCTTCGCCATAAACACGACCATCGAAAGTACCTAAATAGGTGTCTGCAGCACGAATATTGTCCATGGTTTCATTACCACTTTCGCTTAATGCTTGGCTAAGTAATGCCTCGGCAGCTGTTTTAGCATCATCACTTGATAAGTTATCAATGATAATCCCGTTATAGTCGAATGAACCCACAGGTAAGTTAGACCAAGATTGAGTAGCATTTGTTTCGGTTAAATCATTTATTGCTGAAGAAATTTCTGTAGTACTTAAAGTTGAAAGGAAGTTCTCGGCTAAACAAGTCATAGCTTCTACTTGTACCGTCAAGTCACTACAATCAGTAAATGTGTAAGTTGCACTTGTTTCAGTGTTACTTTCTGTCTCTGGAGAATCTTCTGTTTCACTGGTGCTCCCTGACGAATCAGAGCCCCCGCAGGCACTTAACATAGTCATCATTAGGCAAGCTGCTAACAAGCGAGGCTTGAAAGTATTTAACGATAGTTGGGCGTGATTTTTCATTGTTGAGACACTCCTCTAGCTTTATTTAATATTTCATGCTTAACACTCATCTAGCGGTTAAGCATGTTTAAATGGATGGATTATATGATGTAAGGGTAATGTTTTTATTTGTTAACACTTATAGGCTAAAAATAGTCCACGTTTGGTATGCTTGGTTGGTATCACTACATAACTGTAATGATAAAGGGCGCATTATATGAACAGGTCGTCCTCCGCGTCCTTCTTTCTTTTTAGTGCTACTTGCTGTCACACATAACTCAGGGTTAGCTTGTATTATTAAGTTACCGTTATCTTGTAATGAAAATGTTTGTGAGTCTGTGTCTTGGCAGTTAGCTAATAAAATATTTGAACCTACTTTTACTGATGAAACTGACATACACACGTTGAAGTAGGGAAGCTTAAACTGACCTTGCTGAAGTAGTTCATTATCAAAACTCTGATCTTCGAGTAGTTTGCCTGAGTAGTCGTAGCAAGTGTGTGCCTGTAGACCTTTATTTAAGGGAGCATCCTTGCCTCGTCCGCCTGCAATATCTAAGCAATAACCACGAGCCTCGTCAATATTGTCAATCAGTCTAACTTCAACTAATTCGGCAGCGGATATTGGCGTTGTCAACATGCCTAAACTAAGGATGAATATAAAGATTGGGCTAAGTAATTTGTACATAGAAAATACCTTTGGTTAATTGATTGTTTGCCTACTAAAAAATGAATCTAATATCTATTGTGTTCTTGATAGCTGTCATCATTAGGTGTAGTCGCGACTAACAATGAAGTGGTATATATTTTTAAGTGCTCATAAGAATATACATCACAGGTTGTTACTGCATGTTTAATACGTATAATCTACTGGACAAATGTATGTAGATCGTCCAAATGGCGCGGTTTGGACTTATTTTTTCTTTGGACTATTCGTTTGGATATTGAGTGGGAGTTAAATCGTTGTTTTTAGCTGGAAGTGTTACGTGGGAAATTTCCATTATTGGATTATCACTGACCGTATTTACTTTGATCGGAATACTTACTAAACAATATAAATACAAAACCGATCTATTATTGTGTGGTTGGTTATTACTACTTAATGTGCCACTTTTACACACCGTACTATCGCATTTTCACCTCAATTTACCGACACTACGATTGTATACCAACCCAACGCTTAATTTATTACATGGTCCTATTCTGTACCTATATGTAATGATGATTATTAGTGAAAAGTTATCATTCCAGGTGAGGCATTTAACACACTTAATGCCTTTTACTTTATTATATCCTTTGTTTATTTTAATGGCGCATGACAAGCCAATGCTACCTTTTCCTAATAAAGAAGAGGCACCTATTAAAGGACCTGTTGGTGATAATGCATTAACTCAATTTTTAGAGCCATTGTTAATTAATTTTGGCTTAATTAATGCCATATTTTTTATTGGATACTCAGTCATAACTGTTTACGCATTGCGTAAGCATCAAATAAAAATTTCCGGAATATTCTCTCAAAATAATACTGAAATAAGCTTGAAATGGATATATTTATTACCGGCAACATTTACCTTATTGGTCATGGTAAATGTTGCCAGTGAAAACCTTTTCGCGTCAACAAATCAAATAAGCTCGCATACTTTGCATATGTTTTCATTCTTATGTTTTATTGTTCTATTATGCTTCTTTGGAATAAAGCAGAAGCCTGTTTTCACTATCAAAAGGAAAGTTAAAAAGGGTAAAATTACTGAAACTAAAAACATGAATTTAGCCGTAAAACTAACTTCTGATGTAAAAAATATAGCTGTTAAAACCAATAACTCACAAATCACGAGTACAGAAGCCCCAAGTAGTGCTATCAGTGATGAATTGGTAACTGAAATAATAGACAAAATACAGGCTTATATGGAGGTAGATAAACCGTATTTAGATGCTGATTTTTCAGTATATGCATTAGCAGAAGCCCTAAATATTCCACGGCGAACATTATCACTAGTATTAAATAATGGTCTCTCTAAAAATTTCTATCAGTATGTTAACGAGTTCAGGATTGAAGAAGTGAAAGCTTTATTAGCACGTCAAGATGCTAAGCCGGTAGCTATTATAGATATCGCTTTTCAATCTGGCTTTAACTCGAAATCAAGCTTTAATAGCCTATTTAAGCAACATTGCGATGTTACCCCTTCGCAGTACCGAAAAATGATTAAACAAAAAGTACAAACGTTCAATTCTAGATAGTTTTTAGCATCGTTGGCATAGTTTGAATGTATTACGCTGATACTGCTAATTAATAAGGCATACTCAATCTGTATTCTATTGGACATAATACAACTGTATTTGTTTGAATAACGTACTTTATTGGACGAATTTGTTGTTTATTGGACAATAAATGTGGTTTAATGGACGTAATAATGAGCAGGTGTCCATTAAATAAATGAAAAACACAACGATTCAAGCAGAATTAGAGACCATTCTTAAGTGTTTAAGTGATTTGAACCAAGCTGCCTCAATAGGCACTTTGGAGCATCATTTAGAACATCACCTAAAGCAAAACCTACACAAGAAAACCATACAAAGAAGGTTAAAAAAGTTAGTTGATAGAGGTGATGTTATTGCTGAGGGTGATAAAAAACTCCGTACCTATCGTCTAGCAACTTTTAATGTACGTAGTAGAGCCGATGTAAATTATGTTGCAGAGCCGAATGTCATTAATCGAGATGTAAAACATCCTATATTTTCTGATGAATCGTTACAAAAATTAACCTACTTAGACACGCCATCTTATGGCAGAGCCAAAAAAACGTATCAACTTATGTTGCTAGAGGAATATATTCCTAATGAGACAACATATGTACCATTAACTATGCGTGAACAACTACATAAAGCAGGTAAGCGATTCGATGCGTCTATTGTTGCAGGTACTTATGCTAAGCAAATAGGGCAGAGGCTTCTTATTGATTTATCTTATAATTCAAGCCGTCTTGAAGGGAATACCTATTCTAAGCTTGATACCCAAAAATTAATTGAGCAAGGGTTATCCGCAGAGGGTAAAGTTCATGAAGAAACTGTGATGATCATGAACCATAAAGAAGCCATAGAGTTTTTGGTTGAAAATGCTGAAGAAATATCACTTTCCCCTTTTACTATCAAAAACCTACACTACTTATTATCTCAGGATCTAATTGCCAACCCTAATGCTTGTGGAAAAGAGCGCGAAATAGAGGTTGCGATTGGAAAGTCTGCATACACACCGTTGAACAATCCTCATCAAATAAAAGAATATTTAGTGTTGCTCCTGTTAAAAGCAGAACACATATATGATCCTTTTGAACAAAGCTTTTTTCTGCTTATGCATTTATCATATTTACAAGCGTTTGAAGATGTGAACAAAAGAACTGCCCGACTTGCTTGTAATATTCCCTTTATCCAGCAAAACTTTTGTCCATTGAGTTTTATTGATGTACCACAAGAAGATTACTTTAAAGCGCTTTTATATTTCTACGAAACTAACGAATTACTTCCTGCACTCGA
>Ga0209396_1004904_pt1 | contig 12853 bp, 6 predicted proteins | sample GOMGulsemesocosm_6_FD_184638 | JGI IMG/M metagenome (GOLD analysis project Ga0209396, IMG submission 184638) | Methane-oxidizing microbial communities from mesocosms in the Gulf of Mexico - GOM8C Gulf of Mexico (SPAdes) (version 2) | ecosystem: Environmental > Aquatic > Marine > Cold seeps...
TAAACTTAAGACTTCAGAACATCCATTTAAACAAGGAAATGAATCTCCTTCATGAATGTAATTAACTTCAGCATTTTGAATTTGGCGTCCTAATGGAAATAAGCGACAAGCTAAAGGTCGACCTAAATGCACACTGCATCCAAAACCATCTACATATTGGCTACATGCTTTCTTTCCCCTTTTGTCTTTATTACCATTAAACTTTAAGCGTATACCTCCTAAGTCACAATACAAGTCTCGAAACTGTTTTGACGTCATTTTTTTCTCCTTAGAAATAAAATACAACTCCCATGGATTAACTAAAACTTGATTCCCATGACAACACGTTCCAATTCTGGTACAAGTTAAAGGTAATCTACTCTCAAGATTTAGCTTTGTTATTTGCATTTCAATTAAAATAAATAGTGTTACAAAATTAATTAGGTAATAGATACAAATCTAGAATTAAATATTTAAAATTCGCATACATAAATTGAAATAAATCAACTCAAAAAAACGCATTAGACTTAATAATATTAATCAAATACGACCTACTTAACATTTTCAAAAAGTCCTTGAATATTTAAAATTTAAAACGGATCCTACCTAACTAGTGTTACAATCCCTCTATCTATATATTTTTTATCGGACATTATTTCACCAAATTGAACTGTCCAAACATAAACACCATCAGGAGCATTCTCACCATTATAGGTTCCATCCCAACCTTCTTGATCATTATAAGATTCAAAAATAGTTTCTCCCCAACGGTTAAATATTATTAAATGATAGTCGTAAGCGTCAAATCCAGACGTAAACACGGGCTGAAATATTTCGTTATACGTATCACCATCTGGAGTAAACGCATTTGGTATATAATATATTAGTACATCAAAAATAGTAACCAGCGTAATTGATGAATCAATACAACCAATACTATCTGTTACTATCAATTTCACATCATAGGTTAAGCTCGCTATTTCAGGATAAATGTGGATTGGTGACTCTAAATTTGATGACGTATTATCGCCAAAACTCCAATTGTATACTTCACCATCATTTAAATTATACTGTGTAAACAATACCTCAGTATCTTCAATTGTAACGGGATTAGGATTAAAACCAAAACCAGCATCTGGTAAATCCATTACAACTATAGTAATTTCATCAGTAGAAGTACAATTCCCTAAACTTGTCGTTGCATAATAAGTTTGGGTAGTTAAAGGCGAAATAAAAGTATTATTCACAATACCTTCATTCCAAGTAACAGTTGCTAAAGATTCATTTGATGTAGCTACCATCAATACAGAATCTCCAATACAAATTTTTCTATCTAATTCAGTTTGAACCACTGGACTATCTACAACATCTACTACAATTGAATCTACATTAAAACAACCATTTAAATTTGAAGTAACATAATACATTAAACTATCCGTTGGGGTAAATGGCACACCATCAACCACACTATTAGTCCAAGTTAAAATACCGTTATCTGGATTGCTAGCTGTTAGCACATAACTATCACCTTGACATAAGGTGATCAAAGTAATTCCATTAGCATCTGCATCAACAGTTGGATTTGGATTCACTGTAACTATAGTTGTTCCAGTTGTTGTACAAACATTTAAACCTTCAGTTATAGTAGCTATCACAGTATATACTGTAGTAGTTACGGGCACAAACACTTGATTATTGGTAATGCCATTATCCCAAGAAAAATCATTAGTATTTGTTGACGTGGCATTTAAAATCACATTTTCTTCATCACAAATCGTAATATCCAAAGGCACTGTTAACTCAGGGTTTGGATTAACATCAACTATAACTGTATCAGTACCTATACATCCATCTAATTCAGCTAAAATTATATATTGTAAACTGTCTAGCGGGGAAAATTGAACATTATCTGTTATTCCATTATTCCATGTTAAAGCAGCACCATCAGGATTCACTCCTGTTAATGTGTAATTCTCTCCTTCGCAAATGGCTGCATCTACGCCTGCATTAATAGTTGGTATTATGTTAACTGTTATTTCTGTTTGATTAGTAGTTGTACAAATAACAGTACCTTCAATTAGTGTTGAAGTTGCTGTGTAGATTGTTGTGGACAACGGTGTAAACTGCTGATTATTTATAACACCACTGTCCCATGTTACAATTGCGTTAACTGTTGTAGTTGTCGCATTCAATAAGGTATCCTCTCCATCACAAATAGCAAAGTCTAAAGGCGTAATCAAATTCGGTATTTCTGTGAGGTCAATAATTACTGAATCAATGCTTTCACATCCATTAATATTAGTAGTTACATAATACATCATACTATCAATTGGAATAAATTCAACACCATCAATAACTCCGCTACTCCAAATAGGAACAGTTGCATTAATTTCCAAAACGTCTGCAGTTAATGTGTAAATTTCACCTGCACAAATGGTATCATTTAAACCTGCATCAATTGTAGGGTAATCACTAACTATAACTTGTAAAGTTATATCATCTACACTATTAGCGTCAGTCACAGTCAAAATAACATCATAAACTCCTGGTAGATTAAACGTTACATCATGAGTCCCTTGCGTGTTAGCTGCTATTATATCACCTCCATTAAATATCCAGTCCCAAGTGATTGGATTAGTAAATGATTGATCAGTAAATGTAATAGTTTCACCAACACATATAGTTGTATCACTCATTGAGAAATTTGCTACAACAGATTCAATAGCCGCTAACGTAAAGAAAAAACCATTATTTTGGGTCATATCATTCCCATCTGTTGGCATAAAATCATGTTGGAAATAAATCAAATTTGTCACAGGGTCAAATGATGTTGCGGAATAAGCTGTTGCACCATTACTAAAGTCACCATCCTCATCAACTAATAATCTTACATTATTATAATCAGTTACACCTCCACCTAATTGAATTGAGCTATTTGTCATGTCAAACTCTATGACAACGTCAGATACAATTCCAGTTTCTTGTGATTTCCAAACTCGGTTAAATAGTGTAGACATAGTTTGTCCATTATCAGTTGAATAATTAACAGCAGCTCCAGTATTAGTTAATGCACCATTGTTATGACCCCAAATTAGAAATGCTTCATCAGTTCCAAATTGTAACGGTATATTAAAATCTAAACCATTAGAAATAGTAGCTATATCACTAAGATTAGCTCCATTCAAATTAATACTCTTTGATTTTCTTTGATCCTGCCCCGTATTGTCATCTCTTGAAATCCCACCAATATCGAAACTATACCCATTGTTCAATGCAATATCCCAAACAACTATCCCACCAGCAGAGTTATAATTTTGCGAAACACCATTAACCCCTAAAGTCATCCCATACTTTACTGCTAAATAACTTTCAACTTTATTTAACTCTACTATATTTAATGTACGATCATAAACAATCACTTCTGCATAATCCATATCTGACCCTAATGAAAATGAGGCATTATCACCTATTGATAACTCACTTGTGAATGTATTATTCAGAGATCCTGTTGTAGTACTAGCCAATTCTGCTACACCCATATCCCTAAGAATAGTACTACCAGGTTCTGTTGTTGCAGTCACAATTTGACCATTAGAGTCATAGTTAAAGTTGGAAACATTTTGATTACCTGCAACATCTGATGGGAAATCAAATCTGATATTATTCCCTGAATTTTCAAACCCAACCCTATTTCCACTAAATCCTTGCTCCCATTTAAAATAAACTACACCACTGCTATACCTATGCACCATTACAATAGTATTATTATCAGTGTCAAAAATATCACTACCTAAAACTAGCTCATCCAACTTATCATCATTACCATCAAAAGTTAGAACAGGATTAAAGTTCAAACTATTGGTATTGAATATCGGTTGTTGATTACTGTTCGTTTGACTTAAATCAGTCAACCCAAGGTTTGTTGCTTTATTTAACCATTTATCAATTGAGGTCAAATTACTTGCTGGAACCCCTCCTATTTCCACGCCATTTTTCGCATCTAACCACAAAGTCAAGTTATTATCTATACCTCCTGGTCCCATTTGACTATACGCCGAACTTATCGGTAACAACAATATTAAAATTAAATAAATAATATTAGTCTTCATAAGTATGTTTTTAACATTACACTATATATCTAAAACGATTTATATTAAACGTACTATATATAAAATTACATAAATATTTCCACAAATAATACATTCAAACTGAAAAACAAGAATTAATTACCACTTAATTTAAGTTATAAATGTTTATATATAAAAAAAGCTCTTGATAAATTATCAAGAGCTTTTTTTCATTTAAACAATAATTATTTACTAACAATTACTCTTTTAGTCATTCTCTTATTTCCTGAAACCACTTCAACAAAGTAAACTCCATTTGCAAAATTGGAAACATCAATACTACCATCAAACTCCATATTATATGTTGTATTATAATTATTTACATAATGAGATTTCCCATAGATATCAGTAACTTTAACTTCTAACACATTAGAATTTAACCCATTTAAAGATAAGAAAATTCTATCAGACGTTGGATTTGGATATAAAGTAAACTCTATAGGAGACAATTCAGTTTCTTCAATTTTAACTGGTTCACCAATAGTAAATCCATATTTAAATCCGGCGCCAAAATCAGGTTCAAACGTCTTAATAGTCCACCCTGTAATTATAGATTTTAATCTGAAGTAACCTACTCCTTGAGATGCAGCAGCCCACCAGTTCAATCCGTTCTCACCTGAATCAGTAAAATCTAAAACGTAACATCCTGAAGGTAATGCAATTGTATCATAATGTTGAGTATTTGCAGCAAAACCAGATACTGTATGAACCACATTACCTTGTACATCTCTAATTACATAACTATTTTCATGTGGATTATTATTTGTTTTTAACTGGATAATAAACCCTTTTCCATACCAGTCTGGGAAATCAAATGAACTAGTTAACGTATTATTATCAGCACTCTCATCTGCAACTCCATTAGGAATACTAACCGTAACTATAATTTTGTCTGAATTATCACCAGCCCAAAACCCATTACCTGAAATTGGCAACTCTATTTTTTCAGTTTTTAAGAAAGATAAGTTCCCAGTCCAAGTAAACGACTCAGCCGTTCCACCAGACACTTTATATTCAATTTTCAATGAAGTTAAATCAGCAGAACCCGTATTTTGAATGGTAACAACTGGATTAACACATGCTGCATTCTCTCTTAAATGTTCTGTCTTTTTACCAGGATTGATAATATCAATAACTGATGCATCATTTGTGAAGTTTGGAGAGCCATACTGTACCAATAATGGAGAAATAATATATCTAGAATCGCCAGAACCTGCAGTTACACCATAATCAATATTTACGGTATTTCCTGATATTGTCGCTGGGTCAATTTCATATTCTTTAATATCAGTAGCCATTCCTGGACACCAACCAGCTCTATCATAAACCCAAGTACCTCCTTGTGGGAATATTGGATTAAGACCACATGCTTTCCAAACTTGCCACTCTACTTCATTAGTACCTCCATTTATATCAAAGTAATGTGTTCTTGGAATAAATTCTCCTTCTTGCCCATGACCAGTAATAGCCGCTCTAATCTTAAACATCTCAGACGCTGGATTTAAGGCAACATCTCTAGGTTCAAACTTACTATCATTCATCAGACTAGTATAGTTAATACCACCTCTACCAGCTCTCCAAATATTTTGAATATCAATCACATCTCTAGTTGGAGTTCCTTCAATAAACAAAAATCTAATATCTAATTCTTCTTGGTAATTACCAAATTCAACATTTAAAAACTTATCATTTTTTAACACAGGTAAATAATCAGTCATATCAAATTCCCACATTACACCTTCAGCTCCTAAATCTAACCCAATACCATAAGGTGTTACAAATGACATTAGCTCTATTTTTGATGGCAGTTTATTATAATAGTCTAAAGAACCAATAGTAACAGAATTTTCCATAGGAACAGTTACTGTTCCAACAACAGCACCAGTTTCATCATAAATTGGCATATCACCCGATTCATATCCTGTTATAGTTGAAAGCTCAACTAAATCCGTTCCAACCACAGTATATTCTACAATTGAATTCATGCCATTCAAAGTTGAATCTATTACATCAGTAGAAATAATGTTAGTCACATAATCTCCTTGTAGAATTTTAAAATTTGGACGTTCAGTTAAGTCTGTATAATTCATGAACAAATTCTCACCTGATTTTTTTGTCCAAACAGGGCCATTATTTATTACACCATTATGATTACCAATTTCATCATTTAATACAGAACCAGTTCCTTCATTAAACGTATAATAAGCCATTAAATTTGAATAGTTTGGATGTGCAGCAGTTACTGTCTTGTACATATAATCGTTGATTTCTGTAACAGATAATTCTATATTCCAAACTCTAAACTCATCAATTTGACCATTATACTTATAATTCCCATTAACAGCCGAACCAATCATAAACTCATTAATGTCAATTAATTTCGTTTTACCTGATCCAGAATGCCAAAGTACACCATTCAAGTATATATTCATTACACCTGTCGTTGTGTTTTTTGTAACCGCCCAATGATTCCATTGATTTTTGAAGTCATCTGCATTTGCCGCTTTATTAATTCTATCATACCCTGTACCATCATTTCCACAATCCCAATAGATTGAACCATTTTCCCACGGCAAGTGTAAATTTAATTGTCTTACATTATTATCATCCGTTGCTTCAAAAATACTTGTGTTATGTGGTAAGTCAGAAGACCCAAACGACCAAAAAGAAATTGTGATTTCCTCTGAAATAGTTGGAAAAGGATTAGCTATGGAAACGTTTTGCGCACCAGAAAAATCAATAGAAAAATCATCCCCAATTGAGCTAATTCCATGATTTAAAATACTCTCAGACAAAACATCATTTGATGTACCTACATTTCCATTGTAAATAATTTCAACGATTATATTACTTAATCCATCCCAATTGAAATTATTAAAAAAGTTAAACTGATGATCACCTATAACAGTAAAAGTAGTGTTTAAGTAATATACATTAGAAAAACCATCTATATCAGGAGTATTTGAGTCTAAAGCAGTCTTTGACGTAGACTTTAAATTAATTTTTAAATTATTAACATCATTTCCTAAACTTGATATATCTAACTTTAAACCTGTTAAATCTCCAGCAATTAATCCAGAGTTTAATAATTCTGTGGAAGTAATTAAATATTGAGTTTTTGCTTGTTCAGTTGAAAGGTCAAATGGAAAATTAGATGCATTTACACCAGTACCAATTACACCTTCAGTTTCTGAATTAACAGTTGTATAAGACACATCTTGTTGTGTGCTTTGATAATAAGTATAAGTTGGTTGAGATGTATAATTAAATGTTGTTCCCGTAAACCCAGACACAATAAAATCAGGATGTGTCGATTTAATAGAATCCGTTTTAGTTGAATCAGTTAAAAACGTATTACAGCTGTAATCCCATTCGCCACAACCTAAATTTGTATTAGATCCAGTAGAAACTAATCCTCCAGTACAACGCATTCGGTATTGCATTAATACTTTTCTGTAGGATTGTGAATTATCTGGAAAAGTGAATGTATAAGCTCTACCTGTACTATCAAAAGTCAAGGTTTGAACAATAGTCGTATCTTGCGATTTCCCAGAAAAGGAAGCAAATAAAATACCAGCTAGTAATAATTTTTTCATTTTTTTCATTTTTTTGTTATGTTTTCTTCGGTTCCCTTTATTAAAGAAGCAACACCACTCTTTTGCCTTATTCTATTTCTAATTAATCTACCTATCCACAATAGACTTAAAAAAATATTTGATACAAATTATCAAAAAATATTCATTTGAAAAATAAAGAACCGTTGCAAATGTACTACAATTAAAATAAATATAGTAACATTAAACGGTTTAGGAGGTTATCATAAGGGTATCATTTTCTATATACGACTCCCTATACAACCAACCCCAAATGCAATATATTTAACAACCACGAGTTATAGTAAGGTGAAAAAAGTAATTTTATTTCTCATATTGTTATGTTTTACTATAACCATTATCTATTCCCAAAACTCAACAGGATTTGGAACTAGACTGAACTTAAGCGATAAATCCTATAATTATGGTAACTCAGCAAATCAAACTGATATTACTTATAAAAAGCCTTCCTTTGAAATAATTGGTACCAATTCAATTCATTCTCAAAATAACTTCTCAAAATTTAGTCTTGGTTATACTTTTGAAGTTGGTCTTTCTTTTTTTAAATTCACAAAAAAAGAGACTCAATTTCCTTCCAGTTCGCTTTGGGAAAGTGACACGGTTGGCTATAAATTCACAGAGGATTTTAAAGCCAAAAAAATACACATTACAAATTGTATTGATTTCAAATATAAAATTAACGAAAAGTTCACCCTAATTAATTCAATTGGATTAAAAATTGAAAACAAAGACGGTTATGAACAAATTGAAGACACCAGAGAGAAATCTTATATTTTTGAAGTTGATCACTTTCAAGATAATTATTCTGAAACAAGACAAAATAAGGACGTGTATAATTACCCAAATAATTTTCCGCTAAATTTAAAATTAATCATCATCCCTCAACTACAAGTAAATTATAAAAATTTTTCAATGAAAATTCAAATTTACCAGGATGTATTGAATATTAATAATTATTTTAATCCAATAGATATCGGCAGTATTAACTACACAACTTTTACTGGTTTGGGTATCGTTTTTTTAACAAAACCGAAGGTACCTGAAATTGAAAGTGATTATATTGAGACCGTTGATTTATAAACAAAATCTATAATTGAGAATAATTCTTAACCAAAATTCGTTTCCTATCAAATAAAATTATTCCATTTTTTTCTAAATTATTTAATTCAGTTGTTACGGATTGACGAGTAGTGGCAGTTAGTTTAGCAATATCTTCATGCCTAAGCCTTAACCTAACAACAATCTCAGTACCATTCGCTAATCTCTTACCATGTTGATCGGCCATTTCTTTAATAAACCCTCTAATTCTTTCAGGAGCTGTTTTAAACACTAAAGATTCTAATCTAGATTGCACTTTTAAATAACGCAGGCCAATTAATTTTGTAACAGAAAAATTAAAAGCTGGGTTCATTTTCAACATTCCTTCTAATTGACCAATTGTAAGTGAACAAACAATAGCATCATCTATAACTTCAGCCACTGTGCCATAAGCCTTCTTCCCCATCATACCAGTTTCTCCGAATATTTCCCCAGGCCCTAAAATAGAAAGTATCATTTCTTTATCTTCTGAAGAATATTTAGAAATTTTAACCTTACCTTTTTTTAGAAAATATATTTTATTGGCCGAATCATCACTAAAATGAACTATTTCTTTTTTAGATGTTTCTTTGTCAACAACCATTTTACCCATTTCCACTTTCTCCTCATCTGACAATACAGATAACATGTTAAAATCGTTAAAATACCAAAGCTTCTTTTCTAAATCCATAAAACAAAGATAATCTTAACTTGCAATTAGTTTCTTTGAATTATCAAATTATTATATTCATTATTAAACTCCTATGTCAACTATTTGACATTAAATTTAAAAGATTACACTTACTTTTGTGTAAAATAATAATTATGAAAAATAGTATTTTATTTATTAGCATAAGTCTATTGATTTTCAGTTGTAAAGATCAAACAAATACGAGTAGTACTTTTCAAGAAAAAGAATTAATAACATCTATTACAGAAGAATCTGGTAGTATTCAAACAGAGTTAAAGACTGACACAAAAACACCTCAAACGAACATAGACTCGATTTCTGAAATACCTATTAAACAAGAATCCGCGTTAAAAGAAGAATCAGTTCAAATTGAGTCAAGTGAAATAATTGAAACTAATAGCACTACAGAGCTAACTATAGTAGAAAATAAAATTAAGACAGAAGAACCAGTAACTGAAAACCTTTCTATTACCCCTAATCATGAGGTATGGAATTCTATATTAAAAAACAATGTGAGCTCATCTGGTAAAGTAAACTATGTAAGCATGAAGTCAAAATTAAGTGAGATTGAATCATACATTTCAACTTTAGAATCATTTTCTGATCAATCGACATGGAGTAAGAATGAAAAATTGGCTTACTGGATAAACCTTTACAATGCGGCTACTGTAAGATTAATAATTCAAAACTACCCTACGACTTCTATTACTACCATTAACAATGGTAAACCTTGGGATAAAAAGGTTGTTAGCATTTCTGGGAAATCATATACACTTAATCAAATAGAAAATGACATTATTAGACCACGTTTTAATGAACCAAGAATCCATTTTGCTGTTAATTGTGCTGCCATTTCTTGTCCAAAAATCATGAACTCGGCCTTTACTGCTGATAAATTAAATTATCAATTAACTAAACAAGCAAAAGCATTTATAAATGGATCAAAGAATTCTATATCAAAAAATTCAATTGAGATATCTAAGATATTTGAATGGTATGCAGTTGACTTTGGTACTTCCATCATTGATTATTTAAATAAATATTCAACAACTCAAATAAATTCAATAGCTACAATCACCTATAATGAGTACAACTGGAATTTAAATGAGTAATTATTATTTCAAATCTTTCTGATTAATAATTGCCGTATACAAAGATATTTTAATATCATCTAACCTAGTCCAAATGGGCCTTATTATTCCATTATGAACTGATATATTGGTGTAATCTCCAAAAAACACTTCTTCATTTGGAATAAATGAAGATTCACTAATCTTGTAATCTTTAAATGTTTCCCCACCATCTTTAGACACCGATAAATAGACATCAGTTTCAATTGACTCACTATTTCTACGGTCATAGTACATGACATAAACATACCCCGTTACTTGGTCAACTGTTAACCAAGATAAAAATTGATGATGCTTAGAATTGTCTCCATTTACCTTAATATCTTTTGACCAAGTCATTCCACCATCAATAGACTTCTTTAACCATATATCAGTATCATAAACTCCATTCCTTTGGTCACCCCAATTAGCATATAAAGTTCCCTTGTATTCAGAAGTTGAGTTGTCATAAGCTGTAACAGGCAGTCCGTTACACCTGTAGATTCCTGGAATGTCTAATACCCATCCCATTTCTTGATTTGAGATTTCAATTTCCTGCTCAAGCCAAGTCAAACCTTCATCTAATGAATAATTAAAATATAATTTAGAGTCTCTAGACCAAACTACAAAAATTTCACCGTTCACGCCAACAGATGGCGTGGCACCTTCGGCTGTTAAATCATTATCCTGACAATCTCCACTGTAAAACGAGATATCAACTGGAATCGACCACGTCATCCCATTGTCCACACTTTTAGAAAAAACGATATTACTTCTCATTGTTGTGTCCTTAGAATCATAAGCATCAAACTGAGTCCATGTCATGTAAATATGATTGTTTTTCGGATTTAAAGCCACCCATTCTTTATCATGAAATTTACCATTAATTAATGTGTGTCCTTCCTTTCTGAAACACCCTTTAATCGTATTTGATCTTTCACAAACCATTCCGCCAATTAGTGACTCCCCATCAATGTTTGACAAATGAAAATAGTAATAATAACCTTCATTATCAATCAACATACAAGGATCACCATTTACACCACTTGTTTTAGATTTAATTGATTTCGATTTCCATGTTAATCCACCATCTTTAGAGTAATAATAATCATTCATTACAGAGCCAGCAATAACTTCATTTGTATTGTTTGGGTTAATAAATATGGAAGGTTCTACTTGAGAATAATGATACGTTGCCTTTTTAGGTTTTGGCAACTGAATATTTTTAAATTGTGCAAAACTTAATCCGCTCATTAAAGTAATACACAATAGTAATACATAATTTTTCATAATATTTTAAGATAATTTAATTAGAATGGGTAACCAATACCAATGTTAATTCTGGGTGAAAATGGATTACTTAAACTATTAGTATACCAATCTGGCTTTGTTAATAAATCAACATCATATTGATTTCTATCTTCCCAGATCCATCTTTCACCTGCATGCATGTATGGATTATGAATTGGAATTGCAGCATCTAACCTGATTAAAAAGAAATCAAAATCAAGTCTTAATCCAAAACCACCACCAACAGCAATTTGATTCACAAAAGTGTTTAAACGAAAAACAGCTAAATCATCAGCAATTGATTCTGGATCATCTTTTAACTTCCAAATATTACCAGCATCAATAAACCAAGCCATTTTTAGCATGCTACTGAATTGAAAACGATATTCAATATTCAACTCCATTTTCATATCTCCAATTTGAGTCGTGGTAGACAATGTATCATTCCACGTTTGTGTTCCACCTTGAGCTATAGTTCTTGCCTCCCACGCTCTTAAATCATTCGAACCACCAGCATAAAAACTTTGCTCATATGGTAATGATGGGGAATTACCATATGCATAACCAATCCCCCCTAATAACCTAAAAGCCATTGAACGTGTTCTTCCAATCTTCATATAATACCTAGCATCTGTTTCCAAAGCTAAAAATTGAGTGAAAGGTACTCCAAAAAATCTTTTAATCCCACCTTTAATAGTATCATTTACACCTACTCCAATATTATCCAAAACAAAACCAGATGTTGTAGCTTTAGTGGTGACAAACATATAGTTTGATTTTCCTTTTTCACTTTGAACGCGTTGTGTATTTCTAACCAGTGTAAATTGAAACTTATTAGAAAAGTGATCGCTATAAGAATTTAGAATAAATGGATCATTTAACTCTGCCAACTTCTGTTCGAAAAACGGGTCTTTTTTTAACTTAACAAAGTTTAAACTTTGCCATTTTATACTTCTCGTTTTAGAC
>Ga0209396_1004905_pt1 | contig 12852 bp, 10 predicted proteins | sample GOMGulsemesocosm_6_FD_184638 | JGI IMG/M metagenome (GOLD analysis project Ga0209396, IMG submission 184638) | Methane-oxidizing microbial communities from mesocosms in the Gulf of Mexico - GOM8C Gulf of Mexico (SPAdes) (version 2) | ecosystem: Environmental > Aquatic > Marine > Cold seeps...
CTTTATAGCCAACCCAGGCGGCAGCTTAAGCGGTTCATTTCGTGTGCCTGGTGATAAGTCCATCAGTCACCGCTCCATTATGCTGGGCTCTCTGGCCGAGGGCACTACCGAGGTCACCGGTTTTTTAGAGGGTGAAGACAGTCTGGCTACCTTGCAGGCTTTTCGTGATATGGGGGTGGTAATAGAAGGTCCCCATCGCGGTCGCGTGACTATTCATGGTGTGGGCTTGCATGGGCTTAAGGCCCCTAGTAATACCTTGTATTTAGGTAACTCAGGCACGTCTATGCGGCTATTGTCAGGCTTGCTGGCCGGCCAGGATTTTGATGTGGAATTAACCGGTGATGAGTCCTTGTCGGGTCGGCCCATGAATCGTGTGGCTAACCCCTTAAGGGAGATGGGGGCGCAAATAGAGACGGCTGAACAGGGTCGTCCACCGATATTCATTAAAGGTGGTGCCCCGCTTAACGGTATCAATTATCAATTACCCATGGCCAGTGCCCAGGTTAAATCCTGTGTTTTGTTAGCTGGCCTATATGCCAAGGGTGAAACCGCAGTGACCGAGCCTGCCCCCACTCGTGACCATACCGAGCGTATGCTCAAAGGCTTTGGCTACCCGGTAAAGGTGGGTGGCAGTACGGTAACTATTCAATCTGGCGGTAAGTTAACCGCCACTAACATCGATGTGCCAGCCGATATATCGTCGGCAGCGTTTTTCATGGTAGCTGCCAGTATCGCGCCCAATTCTGACATTACCCTGGAGCACGTGGGTTTAAACCCTACCCGTGTAGGCGTAATAAATATACTGAAGCTGATGGGTGCCAACATTGAGGTATTGAATAAGCGCGAAGTAGGCGGTGAGCCGGTGGCAGACATTCGCATTCAGTCGGCGCAACTCAAAGGTATTAATATCCCTGAAGATCAGGTGCCTTTGGCCATAGACGAGTTTCCAGCCATTTTTATCGCAGCCACCTGCGCCACTGGTACTACCATTTTAACCGGAGCTGAAGAGCTAAGAGTTAAAGAAAGCGACCGTATTCAGGTAATGATTGACGGTTTACAGGTTTTGGGTGTGGATGCCAAGGGTACTGATGATGGTGCCATAATTCAGGGGCTAGGCTCGCAAGCTATTATAGGAGGAGGTGAAGTAATAAGTCATGGAGATCATCGCATCGCCATGTCCTTCGCCATTGCGTCATTACGCGCCAGCGAAAGCATCAAAATCCTGGACTGTGCCAATGTGGCCACGTCCTTTCCTGGGTTTATCGAGTTGGCACAGAATTGTGGTATAAAAGTACAGTTAGAAAGTTAGCGCTGTAATTGGTGTTAAGAATAATAATGAAAATTGTAATAGTAAGTTAACCGCTGGATGTCTCTTTGGTTTAAGAGCATGGGGGAAAAATGAGTCCAAAAGAAGCACGAGTAGTGGAATCGCAAAGTCGTCAGTATGAAGATGCTCGCTTTCCTGTGGAGGGCATGGCGCCTATACAGTCAGGCCATGATGAAATAGATCTGTTTGAACTATTGGAAACCATCTGGCAGGGGCGTCTTAAGATCGCTCTTGTTGCTCTGTTATGTATATTGTTGGGGGGAGCCTATGCCTTTACAGCTACACAGTGGTTTGAAGCCAATTTTAAAATCAGTGCTAGTAAGCCTGAGATTTTTTATGGTGTGAATAATAGTGAGTTGGTTAAAGTGACTCCACAAAGGGCTTTGCAGGAAGTTAGGCAGAATCTGTTATCGGCTGAAAACTTCAAAGAATTTTACTTGGAGTCTAGCGTTGCGCAAGAACTTTTGATGCTTCCTGAGAATGCCACTAAAGAGCAGTTTGCCTATTCAGTGTTTAATGGTCATCTTGAAGAAGTAGTCATGAAAATTAAGAAAGGCGAAGATAAGCCTTTAAATCCCTTTGTTGAGTTTAAATATACTTATCCTAATGTGGTGGAAGGTGACCAACTATTAGCTGCCTATTTGCAATGGTCTGATGCATTAGTTAAATCAGAGTGGGTGGCTACCTTTAATAAAACCCGTGAAAACGAGTTGTTGTTAAACCAGAAAAAAATGCAAAAAATGCTCAATGAATATAATAAAGATATAGAAATAAAAGGGGTGCAATCTTCAGAAAGCTATAAATACAAACGTATAGTCCTGCAGGATCAGTTGAAGGCATTAAAGGATCTACTGATTAAGAAGAATCAGCAGCGGGTATTGGTATTGAGTGAAAATATTTCTATAGCCAAGCGTTTAGGCTTTAAGAAGCCTACCACTCCAGCAGATGTTAAAGAAATCAGAAATTCTTCGCCAGTGAGTAGTTCTGGAGTTGAGATCATAAATTCAGAATATTCAGGCCTAGACAAGTTACCCATGTATTACCGTGGATATGAATCTCTAGAAGCTGAAAAAATTGAGCTTAATAATCGTAAAAAAGACAAGTTTCCATCGGCGGCTATCGTAGATATGGAGAAGCAACTAGCGCTCCTGGAAAAAGACCGCGAAATTGAAAAATTGCAAAACCGTGAAACCCCTCAGGCATTTATCAAAGAATATGTAGCTCTAGAAAAAAGAAATGCCCACCTGAATACATTGCAAATTGAAGTAGATGATGTCGCATTGTACGAGTTGGATTCAAAACCCATGGCCAGCCAAAAATCCATTAAACCTAAAAAGCTTCTAATACTAGTATTGGCCGCATTTCTGGGCCTAATGATGGGTACACTTTTGGTATTGATTCAAGGTGCCAGCAAAAAACGTAAAGCCACTGCGTAGGGGCGTGCTTGCACGCGATTTTTTAAGAGGTGGGCATTGCCCACCTTTTGCAGTGTTAATTCACCATAAATATATCCCGTTATTTAATTTTTAAGGACACACCATGAGCCAGGAAAACAACGTACCTGTTCTCACTATCGATGGCCCAGGCGGCGCAGGCAAGGGTACGGTATGTCAGTTAGTGGCCAAGAAGCTGGGCTGGCACCTGTTAGACAGTGGCGCCCTATACCGCTTAACGGCCTTAGCCGCTCAAAAACACGGCGTATCCCTGGATAATGAAGAGTCGGTAGCGGTACTGGCCAAGCACTTGGACGTGCAGTTCATCCCCCAGGATGCAGGTTTAATGCAAACCATTCTTGAGGGCGAAGACGTAAGCCTGGATATTCGCACAGAGCAGGTGGCAGGTAATGCCTCGATAGTGGCGGCGTTACCGGCAGTGCGAGAAGCCCTGCTGTCCCGCCAACGTGACTTCGCTCAAACACCCGGCTTAGTGGCCGATGGTCGCGACATGGGTACCGTAGTCTTTACCCAAGCACCAGTTAAAATCTACCTTACCGCCTCAGCCGAAGAGCGCGCCAAGCGTCGTTTTTTACAGTTAAAAGAAAAGGGGGTTGAGGGTAATATAGCGCAAATCCTTAAGGAGATAGTCCAGCGTGATGAACGCGACATGAATAGGGAGGTGGCGCCATTAAAGCCTGCCCAGGACGCATTAGTGGTAGAAAGTACTAATATGAGCATAGGGCAGGTGCTGGATATAGTGATGACCGAGCTAGAGCGCCAACAGTTGGTTTAATTGCTTTCGCCCACGGTGTGGGCTCGTACGAGGGCGGCCCCTGCCCGATACACCGTTTGGCTATAAATACCCATAGCAATCCCCAAAAGCCTCCTGTATAATTCGCCACCAATAATTCCAATTACTGTAAGTCCTTGCCAGATATGGGCTTGCAGCGATTTTAAACCATAGACCCGCTTACTGGTGTGGCGGTTGAACCTGACTTAGGTAATTTAATGTCTGAATCTTTTGCTGATCTATTTGAAGAATCCCTTAACGACCTTGATATGAAACAAGGCAGTATCGTAACTGGTACTGTTGTTGACATCGATTCTGACTGGGTAATCGTTAACGCCGGTCTTAAATCTGAAGCAGTTATTCCCCGCTCTCAGTTCCTTGATGACAAGGGTGAGTTAGAAGTTGTAGTTGGCCAAGAAGTATTGGTAGCTCTGGAAGCCGTAGAAGACGGTTTCGGTGAAACTAAGCTTTCTCGTGAAAAAGCCAAGCGTGCAGAGTCTTGGAAAGAGCTTGAAAAAGCCTTCGAAGCACAAGAAGTAGTTACCGGTGTTATCAACGGTAAAGTGAAAGGTGGTTTTACAGTAGATGTAGCGACTATTCGTGCATTCCTACCAGGTTCTTTGGTAGATGTTCGCCCAGTACGTGATACCGCGCACCTTGAAGGTAAAGAATTAGAGTTTAAGGTTATTAAGCTAGACCAGAAGCGCAACAACGTTGTTGTTTCTCGTCGTGCCGTATTAGAAACAGCTAACAGCCAAGAGCGTGATGAATTGCTTGCTAACTTGCAAGAAGGTCAGGAAGTTGCCGGTATCGTTAAGAACCTAACTGACTACGGTGCTTTTGTTGATCTAGGCGGTGTTGATGGTTTGCTACACATTACCGATATGGCTTGGAAGCGCATTAAACACCCAAGTGAAATCGTTAACGTAGGCGACGAAATTCAGGTTAAAGTTCTTAAATTTGACCGTGAGCGTAACCGTGTATCTCTAGGTCTTAAGCAGCTAGGCGAAGATCCTTGGGTTGCAATCAAGACTAACAAGAATATTCACCCATCTAAAGTTGTTCAAGTGGGTGATGAAGTAGAAGTGATGATTCTGGATATCGACGAAGAGCGTCGTCGTATCTCTCTAGGTGTTAAGCAGTGTCAAGTTAACCCATGGGAAGAGTTCTCTGGTAAGTGTGAAAAAGGCGATAAGATCAGCGGTAAGATCAAGTCTATCACTGACTTTGGTATCTTCATTGGTCTTGATGGTGGTATCGACGGCTTGGTTCACTTGTCTGATATTTCTTGGAACGAAACCGGTGAAGAAGCCGTTCGTAACTACAAGAAAGGCGATGAGCTTGAAACCATCGTTCTGTCTATCGACCCAGAGCGCGAGCGCATCTCTTTAGGTGTTAAGCAGCTAGAAAGTGATCCTTTCAACGAATACGTTGCTGAAAACGACAAAGGCAGCGTTATTAAAGGCAAAGTGATTTCAGTTGAAGCGAAAGCGGCAATTGTTGAACTAGCCGAAGGCGTTGAAGCGACTCTTAAAGCCTCTGAAATTAGCAAGGATCGTGTAGAAGATGCACGTAACGCGCTTAAAGAAGGCGAAGAATTAGAAGCTAAGATTATTGTTGTTGATCGCAAGAATCGTACTATTGCCCTTTCTATTAAGAGCAAAGACGAAGTAGAAGAAAAAGAAGCAGTGAAGGCGCACAGCCAAAAAGCAGCGCCAGAAGCCGCTGGTCCAACCACTATTGGTGATTTGATCAAAGAGCAGCTTAAGTCTAAAAACGATTAATACTTGTTGTTAGGTATATAATAAAAAAACCGGCTTAGGCCGGTTTTTTTATGGTCATGGATGGCCGGTATCTTATTTTTGCAGGAGCAAAAAATAAGGTATGCTTCTATCTAGTAAAATAAGTGAAACAGAATAAAATCGTTAATTCATAATTACAATAGAAGGGGTTGTTGGTGTGGACGTTTTGTTTATATCCTCAAAAGGCTCGCAATATCGCTATTACCAGGCATTGAGTAATGCCACCTCTTACGTGTCGGCCGTTGTAACGCTTTTTCCAGGTTTGGGGTTTAAACTATTCAACTCTGGCCTATCTTGCGAAATTATCAAAGAAGGCTTGGATTTTCACCTTAAACGTAAATTCCGTAAAAGCCGCTCGCCAGCTGTGTTGCGGGGTTTGTATGCGTACTTTTCGGCGTTTTATTTTTCTTTAATATATCTAAAGTTTCGCTATTACCTGCAAAAAAATAAACCAAAAATAATATGCATTTGGAATGGGCACCGCTTGCCTGAAATGGCTATAAAATCTGCGGCAAAAGGCCTTAATATTAATATAGCTTACTTTGAAAATGGGCTAATACCTAATACCACAACTATGGATTTTAGTGGTGTAAATGCCTTTAGTTCAATTCCGTCTGATAAAAGCTATTATTTAGAATACGCAAAAGGAAAAACAAATACCAGCTTAGCAGGGAATACGCTGCAGGTGCGCAAGCCCCATAAAAAAAAGCGCTTGGCTGCCCATAAGGGGGTGGAAGATAACTTAAAATATATATTTGTACCTTTTCAAGTGAACTTTGATAGTCAGGTAATTGTAAATTCCCCCTGGATTAATTCTATGGAGGAGTTTTATAGGATTCTTTTACATGTTGTAGATCAGATTTTAGACAAAGACATAGTGCTTGTTGTTAAAGAGCACCCTTCAGATTCACGTATATATTCGAGTTTTCATGGTAAGCACTCAAGAATTAAGTTTAGTAATGATAATACAGAGGACTTAATTCGTAATGCTCAAGCAATAATAACTTTAAACTCCAGTGTGGGTATTGAAGCAGCAATGCTTGAGAAAAAAGTAGTTGTTCTGGGTGATGCTTGTTACGCCATTGAAGGTGTAACCTTAAAGGCTGGCTCGGATGAGGAATTTATAGATGCAATTAATCTTTTACCAAATTGGGAGCCTGACCTAGGCGTGGTTCGTTCCTTTTTTAATTATTTGAGTGAGGAATATTGCTTGTGTGGTTCGTGGCAAAAGCAAATTGCTAAGCTAGAAATAAGGCATTTGAATGCATTCGAAAGCAAGGTGTTGGTATCTCTTCAGGCTGTGAGTGGAAAATGAACAACTCTAAAAACATCGCCATCTTTATTGACTCTTTAGGCGGCGGCGGCGCAGAGCGCGTTATGCTTAACTTGGCCAAGGGTTTAGTTTTGGCAGGGCATAAACCTCATATCTTTTGTTTAGAATCAAGAAAAGATCATGAGTTGCCAGTTAATATTCCTGTGCATGTGCTGTACTTGAATAAAAAATTAAAAAAAATTACAGGTCATTTTAATATTGTTGCATCAGCTAAAAAGCTGGAGGGGTTAGTTGGAAGTGTTGTTACTGCTAATGGGCCCTTTAATTTACATTTGGCAAACTTAGACCCTACCAATAAAGTGGTAGCAAGGTGCAGTTTTAAAAATGTTCATTATGTATTGCACAGTGCCATGGAGCATGAAATAGCAAGAGAAAAGAAACTGGGGCCATTAAAGTATTGGAAAAAATTAAAAGCCAAGAAAGTTATGGATGGTAAAAAACTGGTGGCGGTTTCAAAGGGGGTGGCTGAAGAGGCGCTTAATCTGGGGGTGATTAAACCTAAGTCGGTTACGACAATATATAACCCATGTGACTTTGAATTAATTAAAAATTTAAGTAAAGAAGAGTGTGTTGATATTCCAAATGAGCCTTACTTAATTCATGTGGGTAGAGTGGTAAAGGCAAAACGTCATGATGTATTATTTAAAGCCTTGGCGCGAGTGCCTAATATAAAAATGGTTTTACTGTGCAAGGATGTCACTAAGGCTAGAAAGGTAGCGGCAAAATTCGGGGTAGAAGATAGATTGATAACACCAGGTTTTACCAATAACCCTTATAACTGGATTGCGAACTCCAAATTAATGGTGCTTAGCTCTGAATATGAAGGGTTGCCTACCGTGATAATGGAGTCATTAGTTTGTAATACTCCGGTAGTTGCAACGAATTGTAATTACGGGCCAAGCGAGATTTTAGTTGGCGATATGCAGCAGTTTTTAGTGCCGGTGGGTGATGATGTGGCGTTATCTAATAAAATTAATGAAACACTGGCCTCGTTGCCTAGGGTTCTAACTTCACCTATTCTTGAAGAAGTAACATTAGAAAGTGCGGTTAAAAAATACATCGCATTGGCTAATTGATGGTTTATATTTATTATGAATGTTTTTTTTGATGTTAAAGAGATGTATTACTTGCCTCAGTATGTACCAATTATTGAGTGTTTAAGGGGGGCGGGTTTAAAAGCAACACTGGTAATTTATAAGTCTGAAGTGGGGGCTGCTCGTCAACAAAATATGCTGGCAGAAGTGCAAGAAGGCACTCAGGTCGAGTGGGTTGAAAGTGAACATGAAGCCAGAAAGCTGTATCTACAAAAAAGGCCTGACTGGTTATTTTTGGCAAATAATTTTGATGATTTATCCGTGATTCATGAGTATACAAAAACGGCATTGATGAGTCATGGGATTGGACCTAAGGCGTGTTTTTATGATGTATCAGACACTGCCACCAGTGTTCGTTTTGTAGAGGGGCCATACCGCACTGAGCGATTACAGGGCATGTATCCTGGTCAAACCTTTGTTGATACTGGCTATGCGAAGTTGGATCCGGCAATTAATGGCTTAATGAAAAATAGAAAACCCTCATATTGGGGGTTAGATGATTCGAAAAAAACCATTATATACGCCCCCACCTTTTACCCAAGCAGTATTGAATGTTTAGCAAATAGTTTCCCTAAAGAATTTAGTGAATACAATATTATTTTAAAACCCCATTATTTTTCATTGGCCAATAAAAAATACAAAAAGCAAAAGCAATTATTAGAGTTGTGGGCTAAGTCTAGCAATGTATATTTAGCAGGATTAGACGAAGTAAATATTGTCCCATTTATGGCGGTGGCCGATGTTTTGATAAGTGACGCCTCTTCTACTTTATTCGAATTTGCAGCATTAGATAAGCCGGTAGTGTGGTGTGATTTTTACAAGTTACGCTGGGGGTACCGTGGTTTGTTAAAATTTCGTTTTAAAAAGCGCATGGATGAAGACTTATACAAATATGCAGGTATTGCCATTCATGCAAAATCTTACAGTGAATTAAAAAACTGTGTAGACAGCCAAGTACAAAACCCAGAAGCGTTCGCGCCTCAACGCCAAAAATACACAATGGATTTGGCAGGTGTTGTAGATGGAAAATGCAGCAAAAGAATTGTAGATTACATCTTAAGTGATAAGTCGCAGAGTACTAAATAGGTGAGTAAAAAATAAACATGGCAAAGCGTGTAATTACCTTTGGAACATTTGACGTGTTTCACATTGGTCACATTAATATTTTAGAACGAGCCAAAAGACAGGGTGATTACCTAGTGGTGGGAGTGTCATCTGATCAGCTGAATTTTGAAAAGAAACAACGCTACCCAGTTTACCCTCAGGATCAACGAGTGCGCATATTAGAGGCTTTACGTTTTGTTGATGAGGTATTTATAGAAGAGTCACTGGCACTGAAGCCTACCTATATAAAACAGTATCAAGCCGAGGTATTAGTGATGGGGGATGATTGGGCGGGTAAATTTAATGAAATGCAAAAATACTGTGAGGTGATATATTTACCCCGCACCCCATCTATTTCGACCAGTGAAATTATAGAGGTGGTAAAGGCATTATAATTGATGCTCTTAAAGCCATAACTCCAGTAAATTCAGCCACTTAGCTTGTATACTGGTTGAATTTAAGGCAAAGTGAAAGCAATGGGGTAGCTTAAGCTGGTTAAAGAAGTACAACTTAAACGCCTGATGTAGTGAATACTGAAGGGAGGCCCCTTGTATGACTAAGTCCGAGTTAATAGAGCGTATTACCAGTCGACATCCAGAACTATCTAATAAAGATATAGAATTGGCGGTTAAAACCATTCTAGACACTATGTCGCAGGCATTAAGCCAAGGTGATCGAATTGAAATACGCGGCTTTGGTAGTTTTTCGTTGCACTTTCGCAGCCCAAGGTTAGGCCGTAACCCCAAAACAGGGGAGGCGGTTCAGTTAAAGGGGAAGTACGTACCTCACTTTAAGCCAGGCAAAGAGTTACGCGAACAAGTTAATCAACAATAGCGTTTTTATTATAAAGCGTGCAGTAAATTAACCATTTAATAAAAGCGATACCAGACAAATGGATGAGTCAGCCTCACTCCCTGCACAGTTAGATGAATTGGATCAATTTAAAGCCCTTTTTGACCATTTGCCGAGTATTTTATCGTTGCAAATACGTGACCAATTTGCCATCGATGAAAACCGCTTTACGCAATACAGCTTACAAGCGGCAGGCATAAATTTAGATTATTCCAAAAACCGCATAAATCAAACCACCATAAAACTTCTGTGTGAATTAGCTTGCGCCCGTAACTTACCCAAAGCCATTCAAGCCATGTTTAATGGAGAGCGCATTAACCAATCTGAAAACCGCCCAGCACTGCACACTGCATTACGTAACTTCTCGGGCGAGAGTATATTGGTAGATGGCAAAGACGTAATGCCCGAAGTGCAAAACACCTTAAATCGCATGAAAGAATTTTGCTGGTCTATACGCAGCCAACAGTGGCGGGGTTTTAGCAATAAACCCTTTACCGACGTGGTAAGTATTGGCATTGGCGGCTCATATCTGGGCCCAAAGTTAGCATCACAATCGTTAAAGCCTTATTGGAGCAAGCAAATAAACTGCCATTACCTGGCCAATATAGATGGTTCTGATTTAACCGAAGTGTTGCAAGGCTTAAACCCAGAAACCACTTTATTTATTGTGCAGTCAAAATCGTTTAATACCCAAGAAACCCTAAAAAATGCCAATGCGTGCCGTGAATGGTTTTTACATAACGGCGGCACCAAACAAGATTTAAGTCGGCATTTTAGTGCGGTCACCGCCAGTGTGGCTAAGGCCATAGAATTTGGCATTGCAGAAAAGAATATATTTCCCATGTGGGACTGGGTGGGTGGGCGTTATTCGTTATGGTCGGCCATAGGTTTACCATTAATGCTTACCATAGGGTACGAGCATTTTCGTGAAATGCTATTAGGTGCATACGAGATGGATTGCCATTTTAAAACAGCCCCTCTTGAGCAGAATATGCCGGTTTTAATGGGTTTATTAGGAGTGTGGTATGTGAGTTTTTTTAATGCTCAGTCTCATGCCATCTTACCTTACGATCATTATTTACAAGGTTTACCAGCGCACATTCAGCAACTAGACATGGAAAGCAATGGCAAATCGGTAGACACCTACGGTAGGCCCTTAAATTATCAGGCTGGCCCAATAATTTGGGGGGGCGTGGGCAGTAATGGCCAGCATGCATACCACCAGTTATTACACCAGGGTACTCAGTTTGCCCCTTGCGATTTTATAATGCCTTTAACCAGTCATAACCCGGTAGATCATTTTCATGCCTTGTTAGTCTCTAACTGCTTAAGCCAAAGCCAGGCATTAATGCAGGGCAAAAACTTAGAGCAAGCTACTCAAGAGTTAAAAAAACAAGGTAAAACCCCACAAGAAATAAACACACTGGCCCCACAAAAAGTGATACCAGGCAATCGCCCCAGTAATACCATTTATTTTGATAAATCCACCCCTAAAGCCATAGGGGCATTAATTGCGTTATACGAGCACAAGGTATTTGTGCAGGGCCAAATTTGGGGTATAAACAGCTTTGACCAATGGGGAGTAGAGCTAGGCAAGCAACTAGGCGATAAAGTGCACAGTGTTTTGTTAGCCGAAGAAGGTAGCCAAATTATTGACTTCGACTCGTCAACCATGGGCTTAATTAAAGCCTTCAGAAACATGAAGCACAAACTGTAGGAGCGAGCCAATCATATGACAATATTAGTAACAGGCGGTGCAGGCTACATAGGCAGCCACACCTGCATAGAATTATTAAACAGTGGCCAACAAGTATTGGTGCTAGACAATCTGTGCAACAGTAAATACGAATCCTTAAAGCGTGTAGAAAAAATAACAGATAAAAAAATTACCTTTGTACAGGGTGATGTACTAGACCCTGCGTGCTTGCAGCAAATTTTCAAAAATCACAAAATAGCAGCGGTAATTCACTTTGCAGGCTTAAAGGCCGTAGGTGAATCCTGTGAAAAACCCTTAGCATTTTACGAAAACAACGTAATGGGGTCGCTGGTGCTGGTGCAGCAAATGGAAAAAGCCGGCATTAAAAACCTAGTATTCAGTTCATCGGCCACAGTATACGGTGACCCGGAAAAACTTCCCCTAACCGAAGATATGCCGTTGTCGGCGACCAACCCCTACGGGCGCAGTAAACTAATGGTAGAGGATATGCTGCGTGATTTAGCCAGCAGTGATGAATTAAACAAATTAGCCAAGCCTTGGTCTATTGCCTTGCTACGCTATTTTAACCCAGTGGGCGCTCACGAATCTGGCCTAATTGGTGAAGACCCAAACGGCATTCCCAATAATTTAATGCCCTACATAAGCCAGGTAGCTGTGGGTAAATTAAAAAGCCTGGGTGTATATGGCGATGACTACAATACGGTAGACGGTACCGGTGTGCGTGATTACATTCACGTAGTAGATTTGGCCAAGGGTCATGTTAAAGCCATACAGACCCTGCAAAAAGGTCTGCCCGGCGCCAATGCCATTAACCTGGGAGCAGGCAATGGTATTTCAGTGTTAGAAATGGTAAATGCCTTTAGCGACATAAATAAGGTGAAAATAGCCTACGAAATAGCGCCTAGACGCCCAGGCGATGTTGCCGCCTGTTATGCAGACGCCAGCAAGGCCAAAAAAATGCTAAATTGGCAAGCCCAACTAGATGTTAGTCACATGGTAAAAGACACCTGGCACTGGCAAAGTAAAAACCCAAATGGCTACAATTAAACCTAACTGTAGGAGCGAGCCTGCTCGCGAGGTTTTCGGGCAAAAGGGTGCCCTTGTACGAGCTCACCCCGTGAGCGACAATTAATACTCAATTTAAAATTAACCAAATTTAAAAGCCAAAAAAATGACCCAGCTAACCTGTTTCAAAGCCTACGACGTACGCGGCCGTATCCCAGATGAATTAAACGTAGACATAGCCTACCGCATAGGCCGCGCCTACGCCCAGTTTTTAAACTCTGAGTTAAAACCCAAAGAAGTAGTAGTAGGTTACGACATCCGCCTAACCAGCTTTGACATGAGCCGCGCCCTAATAAAAGGCTTAACAGAAGGTGGTGCTAATGTTCAAGATA
>Ga0209396_1004909_pt1 | contig 12845 bp, 14 predicted proteins | sample GOMGulsemesocosm_6_FD_184638 | JGI IMG/M metagenome (GOLD analysis project Ga0209396, IMG submission 184638) | Methane-oxidizing microbial communities from mesocosms in the Gulf of Mexico - GOM8C Gulf of Mexico (SPAdes) (version 2) | ecosystem: Environmental > Aquatic > Marine > Cold seeps...
TCTTCGCTAGGCTTATCAACACGTTTAAACGTATGTGCACCAAAGAAATCACGCTGACCTTGCAATAGATTTGCCGGTAAGGTCTCAGTACGGTATGAATCGTAATAGGCAAGTGAAGCACTAAATGCACCACATGGAATACCATTGATCGTGGCTTTGGCGATCGCCTGACGCCATTTCCCTTGGTATTTCGCGATTTCCTCGGCGAAATACCCATCGAGTAATAGATTACCCAATTCCTGGTCTCTATCGTAAGCATCGGTTATTTTCTGCAAAAATGCCGCGCGGATGATACAGCCTGCACGCCAAATTTTGGCAATCGCACCAAAATTAATTGGCCAGCCTTGCTCGCGAGCAGCAAGCTTTATTAATTGAAAACCCTGTGCGTAGGCGACGATTTTAGAACAATAGAGCGCATCGTGCAATTCTTGAACGATGATGTCATGATCTTCTTCAGATACCGGCTGTATCTGTGGGCCAGAGAGGCATTTAGCGGCTCTAATTCGGGCATGTTTTAGCGTCGATAAAGACCGAGCAAAGACTGACTGGGCAATGGTCGTGGCCGGACTACCAATCTGTAATGCGCTAACGGCGGTCCACAGACCAGTGCCCTTTTGACCCGCTTTATCTAGAATAATATCGACTAACGGTTTACCCGTTTCAGCGTCATCTTGCTCGAGTACTTCAGCGCTAATTTCCATTAAGTAGCTATTAAGCACGCCTTCATTCCATTGACGGAAAATGGCTGCGATTTGCTTTGGCGTATAAGCCAGTGTCTCACGCATGATATGGTACGCTTCACAAATTAACTGCATATCGGCGTATTCGATACCGTTGTGAACCATCTTGACGTAATGACCAGAACCCGCAGGTCCGATATAAGTGGCACACGGTTCACCAACCGGCAATGGTTGATCAACACTGGTACGCTCTAAGGCTTTACCTGTTTGAGGATCAACTTTCGCTGAAATCGCTTCTAACACGGGCTCGATGCGCGCCCACGCGTATGGATCACCACTAGGCATTAGCGATGGCCCAAAACGGGCACCTACTTCACCGCCGGAGACGGCTGTGGTGAAGAATATAAATTTACCGTGATAGCTTTTCTCACGTTCGATGGTGTCTGTCCATAAACTATTGCCAGTATCTACAATGATATCATCGGCACATATTCCAGCATCGATAAGCTTTTTACATACATCATCTACAGGACCGCCGGCAGGCACCGATAAGATAATCAAATGTGGCGCGCTTAATTTATTGAGTAATTCAGTGTAAGAACTACATTGGACGATACGAGGGTCACCCTGCTTATTTTCTAGTTTATCTTGTGCGATAAGATCGTCCATCTTATTATGGTCGAGATCAAACGCCGCTATCTTATAGCCATTGTCAGCGAGATTTAGCGCGAGGTTCTTACCCATAACGCCTAAACCAATAAAGCCTATATCACATAGAGAAGTAGATTGGGTCATACTATAAATGCCTTGATGAATCGTGAGGATTTGTAAAGCATGGATTATAAACCAAATCTCTTTGTAATAATAATCCTACACCTATTTATTTTTAACGAGAGCTTAGTCACAATATTATCCCGTAGGATGTGTATTTATTGTAATAAAATTACAGCGCGGCACTGTTGCCGTCTATTTTTAAACCCAATAGTCTAGTAAGTAATCGCATTGTGTCGGTTATGCCACCTTGGACTTATTTTTACTGAGATAATCGGGGGATTTGTCGTTAAGTTTCGTTGGCTTTATCATGATCCGGTGCCAATTTTTCGATATTATTAGGCTTGCAGCTAAAAAGAATAGTAATTAGGGCGATACTGCGGTGAAATCTATATGAGGTTGAACTAGCGTCATCGCCAATTTGGCATTATTATAACGCTTTTGGTGTTGTAGGCTTAGCTCGTGTTTGAAAACTTAGATCTCACTCTGTTCGTTAATCTTTTCGGTCTATTCGGCATTGCCGTGTTTGCAGTGTCGGGGGCGTTAGATGCGGCGCGAAAACAAATGGACATTCTTGGGTTTATGCTTATTGGGACCCTAACCGGTCTTGGTGGCGGCACTATTAGAGATGTCCTATTGGGGCGGCTACCATTATACTGGACCCTTGATTCAACATTCGTTGGCTTATGTTTACTTGTTTCGGTGATCACTTTCTTTATAGCCCCAAAACTTCAATCACGCACCAAAGCTTTAATTTGGATGGATGCTTTAGGCTTGTCTCTGTTTTGCGTTACTGGCGCACAAATTGCGGTACAGATTGGTGCCGCGCCACTTATTTGTGTCTGCATGGGCGTCATCACGGCAACATTTGGCGGTATTCTGCGCGACGTTGTCTGTGGTTATGACTTAGTGTTAGGCAGTAGAGAGCTTTATGTGACGGCGGCAGTTGCTGGTGCGAGTGTCTATTTAGGATTGCATTGGATAGGGCTAAGTGAAAATTGGTCCATTTTAATCGGCATGTTGGCGGCACTTAGCTTACGTAGCGCTGCCATTATCTGGGGGATTAAGCTGCCCGCTTACGGCCAATCAACAAAATCGTAAACGGAAAGTGCTGATTGGTCATATGAAACAGCCTGCTAGATAGCGATTAGAACGTAATCGCTAATTTGTGCAGCTCGAACTCTTGATCCAGTAATTGGCCAATAATATTGTCGCCACAAAGATGATGGGCGTATTGCATATGTAAACAGCGTACTTTATCCCACTGTGAAATACCGCCAATACCATATTGATCAAACAATTTTAGGTAGCCCAACGCCTCTAAACGGTCTCTGTCTTGTGGTAACATTGCATCCCAACGCGCTTTCACGTATTGCTGATGATTGGCATAAAATGTTTCGCGTAAATCCTGCTCTTCGAGGATCCGTTGCTCGATATGTTTGGTCCAGCCGGAAGTCTCAATCTTATTAATTGCTTTATGCAAATCCTGTGAACACAGCCAATACATCGTTGGAAAAGGTTTATCAGCGACCAAAGAACGTGTCTGCAACACTGTTGGCACACCCGTATCGGTTTGATGTGCAATCTTAATAATACCGCGGGGCATGCGTCCCAGCTGGCGCGTAATGGTTTCTAATTGCGCTTCGTTAAGCTCACAGTTGGACATAATCAGTAGTACTCAGGATCAAAAAACGCGATTATAGCGCAAAGTTAGCTAAAAATGGTATTACATCGAGAAATTCTGATAGAATCCCGCTACATTCATTATTTTGTTGCCCCCCTGTGTTATTAAAATCCATTGAAAAATCGCGCTATCGAAAGCACCTTAACTTAACTATTGGCGCATCTATCATAACATTACTGTTCTCTTCGCTTGGGCTATCTGCCCTCTTCATTGCGGTTGTTAGTCAGCCTGGTGCCGACAATTTTATGCTCAATCTGATGGCCGTCGTCGTCAGTGTTGCGTTAATAGTAAGTGTCTTAATATCAAGCAAGCACCGTCCATTCTTCATGGAAATCTATTACGTTTGGCGATTAAAGATGGAGCTAAATTTTATTAATGCCAAATTACACAAAATAGAAGCGAGCGCTAAAAAAGCAACGCCTACCGCTGTGACCATTTTAGCGTTTTATTATCAGGGATCACGTCAGCTGTGGGCCTTAGATGACAACATGATTTCGATTGACAGTTTAGAACTAAAGCAAGCGAAGCTTGCAGACACCATTGCGTCTGCACAATTGAATATTAACGTCGATGATTATCAGCGAATTTTACTTAAACAATTCTAGTCACTTTTATTGTGGCGTAAAAAGCGCGATAATACCCTATAAACATATTTTTAGAGAGCCCAAATGGTGCACACATTAACCAACGAGCAAGAACAACAACTTTCCAGCTGGCTGCTAGACAAGGCGCCAAGCCAAACGTTGTCATTGACCGCAGTCAAGGGCTACTTGTTTGCAATTATAGCGTCACCAGATCCGATTGATGTAAATCAATGGCTTCCTTTAATTTTTAATCATCAAGCACATGAAGTACCTGATGAAATTACGTTGATTATTGCGCAACTCTATAATTCAATAAGCGATGACATCTTTGACAACGGTTACCAACTACCTGCCATCGTTGAATGTTCAGAAATGAACGATGCTAATTTTCTCAGCGGCCATCCTTTGCACGAATGGTCATTGGGGTTTGCTTGCGGCGTTAATTTTTATTCAAATAAAATCTTTGACCATCTACCAGCAGACAGCGAAATTAACGAAACGTTTTCATTGTCACTGATGGCCATGAGCTTCTTTGCCGATAAAGAGATAGCTCAAGAGATCGTTGAGCAACAGGACCAAACAACCATTGCTCAATTTTCACCGGTAATGTACCAAATGATCGTTGATCTGGTGCCTGAATATGCACAAGTTGTCGAGCAAGCAGCACTAAGCACTGGCTTATTCGATGAAGAAATCGGTGACGAAGACGAATGGGAAACCTCGACTGAATAACGTTTTTTTGCCGTGAGTATTCAAGTCGTCGCTGTCACAACGTCGTATTAATGAGCTAAATCTTTGACACTGACTAAAAACTGAACTAAATTTTATTAGAGGTGATTATTTTGCATTTAGATATTGATATCCATAATTATTACGAGCACTTAGTGGCTGAGTATATAACCGAGCATAATTTTTCTGATAAGTATGAGCAGGAATTTTGTTCGGATGTTTGCTGTTTGGCACTGACCAAACTGCCGTCCAAATATATTCGTCACGATGTCGACATGGCATTTTTTCTCAGTTCATCTGACCGCAAAACGATGGTGGATGAAGTTGCTGCCGCCATGACCAGTGCACTCACGTTTCTGTTTACCGAAGGACAGCGTTAACGCGTAATCGTCAGTGGCACTTCGATTAACTTAATTTTGCCCTGCTCGAGCCATGTAAGTTCCAGGCGCCAGACCATCTTCTGTAATGCGCAGGCTCCCACGATCGACTGAGCATTAAAGACCCGTTGATCGTTGCTTTTAAAATATATTGGCACTATTCCCATTGCCATTGTCTCGCTAACCAGTCGCCCTTTCACTCCTTCAACTTCAGTTTCAAATTCCAAACCGAGATTAAACACTTCCTCTGCAACTAATTGCTCTTGACTATAGATCGCAAGCGTCGGCGTTTGTAATAGCAATGAAAGGGGCTCAACGACGGTTACTGGTCGCTCGCACCCCAATAATGATAATGTGCAAATGACCAAAACGGTAATTCTATTCATCGTTTCGCTCCTCAAAAGCCGCTACTATACCCTAGCCGCTTCGTTTTCGTGTTGATTTATTAAGCATACAAGTCAAAATTAGCAAGTTTTTAAGCATTTTAATAATTTCGAATTTTAAATTTGATCCAAATCAAGCTACAATAGCGTTGATTTAACGTAAAATATCATTGTCTGGTGTAGGTTACTTTAAACTACTCAAGGCAATCGGTTCTATTTGGCGCCCTCGGGGGGCAAATAGTTTTTTTCCAGTTGATGTTTTCTTCGACTGGGTTCTTTAAGCAAATGTAAGTACTGGAAGCCAAAGATGACTCACACTAGTCCATCAAACGCTGACTATAATTATACTGTTATTCGTCAATTCGCTATTACCACCGTTATTTGGGGTATTATCGGGATGTCGATAGGTGTATTTATCGCAGCACAGCTCTACTGGCCACAACTCAATTTCGACACACCGTGGTTAACCTTCAGCCGTTTACGTCCGTTACATACCAATACCGTAATTTTCGCCTTTGGTACTAGCGCACTTTTCGCAACGTCTTATTACGTTGTCCAACGGACCTGTCAAACTCGATTGTTTAGCGACAAGCTTGCCTCATTCACCTTCTGGGGTTGGCAAGCTGTTATCTTATCGGCGTTTGTTTCTTTGCCTCTAGGTTTTACTTCTTCAAAAGAGTATGCCGAACTAGAATGGCCAATCGATATTATGATTGCCGTTGTGTGGATAGCTTATGCGGTAAACTTCTTCGGAACGTTAATCAAGCGTAAGACATCGCACATCTATGTGGCTAACTGGTTTTATGGCTCATTTATTCTTGTTGTTGCCGTTCTTCATATTGTAAACAGTGCTGCAATCCCACTAGATTGGGGTAAGTCATATTCAGCTTATGGCGGCGCAACCGATGCAATGATTCAATGGTGGTATGGGCATAATGCTGTTGGCTTCCTATTGACCGCTGGCTTCCTTGGAATGATGTACTACTTCGTGCCTAAGCAAGCAGAGCGTCCAGTATATTCTTACCGCTTATCTATCGTTCATTTCTGGGCATTGATTGCACTTTACATTTGGGCTGGTTCACATCACCTTCACTACACAGCGCTGCCTGATTGGACGCAAACTGTAGGTATGGTTATGTCGATTATTCTATTCGCGCCTTCTTGGGGCGGGATGATAAACGGTATCATGACGTTATCAGGTGCTTGGCATAAACTACGTACCGATCCTATTTTACGTTTCCTAATCGTTTCATTGTCTTTCTATGGTATGTCTACCTTCGAAGGCCCGATGATGGCAATCAAAACGGTTAACGCCCTATCACATTATACGGATTGGACTATCGGTCACGTTCACTCAGGTGCACTTGGTTGGGTTGCCATGGTTTCATGTGGCGCGTTATATCATATGATCCCACGTTTATACGGCAACACACGTATGTACAGTAAAGACCTGATCAATACCCATTTCTGGTTAGCGACAATTGGTACGGTGTTATATATCGTCGCGCTATGGATTTCTGGTGTTATGCAAGGGTTGATGTGGTCTGCGGTAAACGCTGACGGTACATTAACTTATAGCTTTGTCGAATCGCTACAAGCGTCATACCCGTTCTACTTAATGCGTTTCATCGGTGGTGTCTTCTTCGTTTCAGGTATGTTTATCATGCTTTATAACGTTATTAAAACAGTTGCAGCCCCAGCCGGTTCGCTAACTGATGACCAAGCAGCATAAGGAGCGATTAGCATGTTTAAAAAATTAAATCACGAACTTGTTGAAAAGAACGCTGGCTTGCTTGCGGTATTAACCATCGTTGCGATTAGTTTCGGTACCTTGGTTGAGATCACGCCACAATTATTTTTAGCAGAAACTAATACACCAATGAAGAATATGAAGCCAATGACTGCCTTGCAGTTTGAAGGTCGTGATATCTACATTCGTGAAGGTTGTGTTAACTGTCACTCGCAAATGATCCGTCCGTTCCGTCATGAGACAGAGCGCTATGGCCATTATTCGTTAGCTGGTGAATCAGTATGGGATCATCCATTCCTATGGGGTTCTAAACGTACTGGTCCGGATCTAGCTCGTGTTGGTGGACGTTATTCAGATGCATGGCATGAGGCTCATTTAATTGACCCTCGCGCCGTCGTGCCTGAGTCAAATATGCCCGGCTTTCCTTGGTTAGCAGAGAACGTGTTAACTGGCGAGCAGAGCGCAGCGAAATTGACTTTGTTTAAAGATCATTTCAATGTTCCATATACCGACGAAGATGTAGCTGGTGCGCAAGCAGCAGTAGAAGGAAAGACTGAGCTTGAGGCTCTAATCGCCTATCTTCAACATCTCGGCACTAACTTAAAATAGGAGTTCCCATGGATTACGCCACATTTAGAGGGATCGTAACAGTGGGAATGCTGGTGTTGTTTATCGGTATTTACACTTGGGCCTTTAGTCCCCGCCGCAAGAAGGGTTTTGACGAGGCTGCTAACTTAGTGTTTGACGATGAGCAACATCTAACGCAAGACAAAAAATCAGGAGAAGAGACCAAATGAGTACCTTCTGGAGTTCATGGATAATAATCGGTTCATTCACCGTTATCATTGGTTGTGCGTATCTATTACGCATGGTTATTGTTGACACAATGGGTGAAGAAGGCGAAGAAATGCCGCACAGTTTCGACGGCATCATCGAAATGAATAATCCGCTGCCTAAATGGTGGGTGATTATGTTTTCAGTGAGTATTGTATGGGGCTTTGGTTACTTTGCTCTTTACGGTATAGCTAACTACGCTGGACCACAACAATGGAAAAGTGCCAACAAGTTTGTCTATTCATTAGCAGATTCAAAAGCAGCGATTATTGCAGCCCGTGATAGCGGCGCCGTGATTCAATATGATGTTGAAATGGATACAGCTAACGAAAGATTTGGCGCTATTTACGCGAAGTATGCAAGCCAGCCGGTAGAGCTACTGATCAAAGACCCTGAAGCATTAAAAATGGGTCAACGGTTGTTTATCCAAAATTGTGCTCAATGTCATGGCAGTGATGCGCGTGGCCAACGTGGTTTCCCTAACCTAACAGACACAGATTGGTTATATGGCGGCAGCTTTGAAAAAATCAAAGAAACCGTGATGCATGGTCGTCAAGCCGTAGGCATGATGGCGTGGAAAGACACCTTAGGCGGCGAAGAAGCCGTTGAGCAAGTTGTTACTTATGTCCAAAGTTTAAGCGGTCGCCGTGTAAATGCCAAGATGGCAGCTGCTGGTAAAGCTAAATTCGGTTTATGTATGGCTTGTCATGGCGTCGACGGCACCGGGAATCAAATGATGGGCGCACCAAATCTTACTGATAAAATCTGGTTATATGGCGGTTCTAAAGCCGCTATCACCGACTCAGTATCAAATGGTCGTTCTGGTATGATGCCAGCGTGGAGCGAAATTCTTGGCAATGAGAAAGTCCATGTAATTTCAGCATACGTTTACAGCTTATCAAACAAATAGCACGTTATAGAAACCCCCTTAAAAGAAGGCTCCATGATGGAGCCTTCTTTATTCACTAACCTCTAGAACATTAAGTTTATTACCATTAGCCATGCCATTTGTTTGGCTAATGACAATGAATTAACTGTGGTAAATAACATGAAAGATATCGAACCTTGGTACAAACAATTTTGGCCATGGGTATTGATCGGCCTGCCCTCTACAGCAATAATTGCTGGTGTCACAACTCTCTTTATTGCTATCGAAAACAAACCCGATATGGTGGTCGATGATTACTATAAAAAAGGTAAAGCGATAAATGTCGATTTAACACGTTTGGACAATGCGTTTGCATTGGCACTTAAATTTCGGCTCGGTGTTACTGATGAGCGGATCACGCTAACCCAAACTTACGGTGAACCGCAAACAGCGGCGCTGCGAATTAGATTTATCCATCGCACCCAGAAAGCAAAAGATCTCGAACAGTTGATTACTGCCGACGGCAATGGGGTGTTTACGCTTGCGCTGAAAAAACCGTTACACGGTAAATGGACGATACAAATTGAATCATTTAACGGCAGTTGGCGCGTGCAAACAGTCGATACGTTCCCTAGCCAATTCGATACAGTGTTTGACTCATTTGACCGATAGATAGCCTGAGATGAATCAACCTAACTGCTTCCATTGTGGTGAGCATGTCCCGCGCGGGATAGAACTTAGTGTGACGGTGTTTGCCCAATCCAAAGATATGTGCTGCCTAGGCTGTCAAGCTGTCTGTCAGTCTATCGTAGATAGTGGTTTAACGAGCTACTACAAACATCGTACCCAAGACGGCGTCCAAGTCGATGAAATAATCCCGCAACAATTACAACAAATATTAGCTTATGACCATGACGAAATTGCGAGTGAGTTCGTGCATTGTCAAGATAACCTCAACGAGGTTATTTTAACTGTTGAAAATGTCTCATGCGCTGCCTGTGCGTGGCTAATAGAAGGTACCTTAATAAAACTTAACGGCCTAAAAAAGTGCAATGTCAACACTACAACGGCAAGAATTGCATTGACCTGGGATCCGGTCACGTTAAAGTTATCCGACATTATTTTAGCCATCGCTAAGGTTGGCTACAAGGCTTACCCTTTTCAGGCAGACACTGCCGAGCAGTTAGAAGTTGATATCGCGCGCAGTCATCTACGACGATTAACCGTCGCAGGACTGTGTACCATGCAAGTGATGATGTTTGCCTTTTCAAATTACTTTGACGGGCTCAATACACTGAGCGACAGCCTTAGCGAATATTTTCGCTGGATAAGCTTCCTAATCACCCTGCCCGTTGTGCTCTATTGTGCATCACCATTTTACAAAAATGCAGTGTCAGGATTAGCGGCGAAGAGGCTAAACATGGATCTGCCCGTAACACTCGCCGTGTTACTTGCCTTCTTCGCCTCGGCGTATGCAACGTGGTTAGGTACCGGACATGTCTACTTCGAATCGGTATCGATGTTTGTGTTCTTTTTATTACTGGGGCGCTTCTTTGAGCAACGAGCTCGCAAGAAAGCCTCACAAATCAGTAGCAATTTGTTGCGCTTGATCCCAACAACCGCAAATCTCGTTTCCGCGCAACAGTCACTGACTATCGTGCCGGCCAAGACATTATCAATTGGCGATATTGTGTTAGTAAAGCCTGGTGAAACGATACCTGGTGATGGCGAAGTCATCAACGGTAGCTCACAAGCAAACGAATCGGTATTGACGGGAGAGCAAGCCCCTGTCCTCAAAAACGTTAACGATAGGGTTTATGCAAGCACCATCAATATAGACAGCCCGTTAACCATTAATATAACCAGCGAACGCTCAGATCAACTGATCTCACAGATCATAAGACTGCAGGAACAAGCAGGGTTTGAAAAACCGCGGCTTGCCACAATCGCCGATAGCATCGCCCAATATGTTGTCGTTGCTATTTTATTGCTGTCCTTGTGTACATATCTTGGTTGGTGGTTAATAGGCAGTGAAAATGCACTTTGGTACGCCATTGCTGTGCTAGTGGCGACGTGTCCTTGTGCCTTAAGTTTGGCAACGCCATCCGCCTATACTTGCGCGCGTGCAACGATGTCACAACACGGGCTATTATTGCGCAGTGCAAACGCGCTCGATATCTTGGCTAAAGTCGACCACGTATGCTTCGATAAGACAGGAACTCTCACCACTGGTCACTTCTCAATAAATAAGGTAATAACGCAACAATCACCTAACGATGTATTGAGCATCGCCGCAGCATTAGAGTCTCACTCCTTGCATCCTATTGCGAGTGCATTTAGGCCGCATTTTGAGCCCTCGCTCACCGTGACCAATTCTAAATCGGTTATTGGCAGCGGTATCGAAGGTGAGGTTAACGGCATCTATTACCGATTAGGCAGCAGTGACTTTATTGGCGAGAAAGCCCTCGACAATCATGGCTCATTGGTCATTCATTTAGCAAATGCCAATAACGAAACGCTAGCGAGCTTTCATTTATCGGACCAACTGCGGCCACAAAGTCACGCCCTAGTCGCTCGCCTTAACCGCGATTCGATTAGCACGACCTTGCTCACTGGTGATAATTCTGCACATGCCGAGTATATTGCTAACGAAGTGCAGGTCACCCATTTAGAAAAAGGGCAAACACCTGGGCAAAAATTGAATTATATTAAACAACAACAACGAGATCGTCAGGTCGTTGCAATGTTTGGTGATGGCGTTAACGATGCTCCTGTACTAGCCGGCGCACACGTTTCGTTTGCCATGGGCTCTGGTAGCGATATCGCGAAATCCAGTGCCGACGTTATTCTATTACACGATGATTTATCAACCTTAACGACATCTTTGCAGTTATCCTACGATATGCAACGGATCATAAAACAAAATTTTTGTTGGGCACTAGGCTATAACGCTCTGGCAGTACCCTTTGCCGTGTTAGGATATTTACCACCTTATATAGCCGCATTAGGCATGTCGCTGAGTTCACTTATCGTGGTATTAAATTCACTGAGATTATTAAAGGATAAACGATGAATATACTGTTTTTATTAATCCCAATGGCGTTATTTATCATTGTGATCGCAGTTGGTTTCTTCTTCTGGGCGGTAAAAAGCGAACAATTTGAAGATTTAGATCGCCAAGGCGCCAATATTTTGTTTGATGATGAAGATAAACCTCAGCAACGACAACAAGACGATCAGGGCGAATAAAGGTGTTCGCGCAAATAGACAATTATAATTTCTACTCTGCGCTATTAATTGGTTTCATGAGCAGCGCCCATTGCGTGGTGATGTGTGGCGGTGTCGCGTCGATATTAAGTGCCAATATTCCGCTGCACCATCGCAACACTCCATCGAAACTACTTTACTTACTCGCCTATAATGCAGGACGGATCTTCAGTTATTGTGTCGCCGGTGCACTGCTGGGTTATAGTTTTGGTTTTTTTGCATTCAAGTCACATTTGCTATTTAGCCTATTGCAGTTGGTTTCGGGGATAATGTTGGTGTTAGTTGGCCTCTATATTGGGCAATGGCTTAACGTGATTAGCTATGTCGAGCGGCTAGGTAAAGCGTTATGGACTAAGATATCTCCCCTAGCTAAGCGCCAAATTCCCTTTAAATCTCCGTATGGCGCCATCAGTTTTGGCTTGGTGTGGGGCTGGCTGCCTTGTGGGTTGGTATATAGCACCCTGACATGGGCCGCTGCTTCTGGGAGTTCCGCGCAAGGCGCGCTCATCATGTTAGGGTTTGGCGCTGGCACGCTACCAGCGATGTTTGCCATTGGCATTGTGGCCAATAAACTCAAACTATTATTACAACATCGAGTGATAAAATATCTTAGTGCGTTACTAATCATCACATTCGGTGTTCAGCATATCTACATCAGCGTGGTTAATTTACCGTTCTGGCGCTAGCCCAGCTAGCCCTTTAATGCTAGCATCGTTATAAATGGCTTCTGTTATAGGGATATATAGCGTAAATGGACACTCAAAGCTGCACCGGAACACACGAAATACATTGCCAAAGTTGTAGTATGGTTGATCTCTGTATTCCATTTTCCCTCAATGAAACCGAGATTGCACAGCTCGACAGCGTCATTGAGCGTAAAAAACCAGTCCAAAAAGGGCAGCTAATCTGTCATGCCGG
>Ga0209396_1004914_pt1 | contig 12836 bp, 14 predicted proteins | sample GOMGulsemesocosm_6_FD_184638 | JGI IMG/M metagenome (GOLD analysis project Ga0209396, IMG submission 184638) | Methane-oxidizing microbial communities from mesocosms in the Gulf of Mexico - GOM8C Gulf of Mexico (SPAdes) (version 2) | ecosystem: Environmental > Aquatic > Marine > Cold seeps...
CATAATGCTTTTTGATCAGTAAATTCATCATACTGAAGATGCTTAATGATGATATCGTTCAATTTTGATTTCATTTTATCTGAAATCACATATGACGATATTAGTTTTTCCGCTTTACTATGGTCTGCGGCATCTTCCAATTCGATAGTATCTCTAACAGGTTCAAATTGGATTAATTCATTATACTTCTTCATTGACTAACTCCTTGTTCGCAAGTGGTAATGACTTGCACATTTTGAAATTCATTTAATTTATAACTTTTGTGATCTGGTAAACCTGGTTTTGAATAATTCAGAGATATGCTATCTATATCCCCAGGCCAAATGACAATAATAGGTTTCTTTTTCGCTGCATGTTGAAGCAGCCTTAATGGTTCTGCTTGTAAGCTTTCTTCAAACAACACATTAATTCTTGATAAGTAACAAATATCTTGGCTTTCTTTAACTAAGTCAGACACTAAATCATGCAGATGACGTTCTCTGTCTTTTAAGGACATAACAACTAATTTTTCTGACAAGAGCTTAGATGTATTATTAAAGCTACCATCAATTAACTTTGTGGAAATTACATTCTCTTCACTGGGGTTTAACACCAATAGAATAAGATTGCTGGATTGAAAAGAACCAAATTTAATTGCCTGTTCAATTTCAGTTTTAATATTCTCTATTTTTGTTTTATATACTTTCATAAACGGAAGCAGTTTCCTCAGCAGAATAACCAGGGGCTATTGTTAGATTTTCTGCACCATACAGTGTTTGTCTATTTCGAAGCCAAAGCTGGTATTCACCACCTTTCAAGCTGCCCTTTTTTGTACAATCAACATTCCAACGCCTTAGTAGATAGCCTACCAATGCAGCCCTAACCGTTATTTGTAACAGTCCTTTATCCATCCCATAATCAAGTTGAATAGCTTGTGGAAACTCGACATTTGTAGGATGTGGTACTAAATGCAAGTCCATCTTCCGCATCCATTGGTTGTCTTCTATTTCTTTTTCGAATTCTTCAACTGGGCTATCAAGCAAGGTAACCTTTGAAATACGAGTAATTACAAAATCACGAAACGAGTTGGTATTCCGATCAAATGCCCTAACATGCCAGCGAAGCCCATTATCAACAATAGTATGCGGAATAATTTCACGAGCTTTTGATCCAGACGATAAAGATGTGTAAATAATTGAAATTGCTTTTTTATTTAGAACAGCTTGAACAAGTTTGGCGACAATATTGATATCAGGGATATTAAGTTGAAGTGGAGCTTCAACGGGAAAAGCCACTTCCATAACTCCGTCAAAGCCATCACTGATGTTATTAGCAAGTTTGATTAATGTTTTACGAGCATCGTATCCAAATAAAGGTTTGAATTTTTTGTTTTGGGTGTATGTTTTTGATGGACTATCAAAATCTGCATTGGTTGGCGCAAGATCTCGGTATAAAGCGATATCACGCGTTGCGTTTGCCATGCCCATCTCAAACTTGGTTGTTAAATCACTTCTGGAGAAAGAGCCTTTAAACATTAAGAGAAAATCGATAAATGCTAAACGTTGCTTTTGTGCATAGTTTAACTCTGCAATATCTTTATTATTGTTATTATTCATATTTTTCTTATAGCGTTAAAAATGAGCCAAAAACATAATCATTTTGATTAGATACAAAATACTACTCTTTTCTTCGAAATAATCAATACTAAAACGTAGCTATACTGTTATTTTATGTAGGCAATGACTACTCACTTGGAAACAGCCAATGCCAGAAGCCATTCCATACTTTAATAACTAGATAGATGATAAAAACCACCCAGAGAATATTAAATATGAAACCTAAAAGGCTCGATACACTTTCCATATTAGCTCCTTAGCCTTCAACAACAGGAAAACATGGCTCTCCCCAAAGCTCATTAGCGCTATCCATCATTATTTTGATAATGGATGGTACAAATTTACTCATGAAAGCAACAGCATCACGCATTTGATCTCTATTAACTGCACTATTCCAGGTTGCGCCACCATGCATTGTTTGATTACGTAATGTGTATAAACGAGAGAAGATTACAGATAGCACGGCTGAAGTGTTTTTATGACCTAGTGCTTTATGTGCGAAGGAATTAGCGGTTTTAAAATCATCTTGCCATTGAGCTTCGGTTTTCTTTTGATTTTGATAGTCCCAGAAGGGCTGGAAAACATATTGATTACTAAGAAGCACACGAATACTGCTAGTAAATTCCTTCCAAACTAAATCTGATAGCAAGCTGCCCTCGTCTAGCTGACATAATCTACCAATAAAATTACGGAAGGTTTCTTGCTCAGTAAAGCGGTGGTGATCATCTATTTCATTGGCATATGCTGCATTAAATGCAATCCAAAAGAAGATAAACTGTGCATCTTGATCACCTTCTGCTTGCTCGGCACGATCTAACCAGCTTAATGCTCGATGTACTCGAAGGTTTAAGTTGATTGGGTAGTTATCCCGTTCTTTACGCTGTCGGTCTTTTAATTGCTGATACTGTAAATAAGCCAAGTTTACCTCCATGTTAATTTTTACGTTATTTGATTATTGATAAGAGGTTATTTCCACTAGGTGATAATAACCAAACCAAAGCCCCTGAATTAGCTAATACCGTAAACCAGAAACCAACTCTAAACTCTTTCTTTTGAGATTTGTGCCTTAGAAGCTGTTGCGCTATAGCTGCTCCAGGCCAACCACCAATCAGTGAGAACATGTGTAAAGTGCTTTCAGGTGTACGCCAATCGCCTCTTTGAGCCTTAGATTTATCAGATGCATAAGCTAAAAAGGTAATAACGCTAGCACCCAAATATACGAAAACTAAATTTTTAGGGATATGACCGAGAAAATAGGCTGTAGTAATAAGAGCAAGGAATATGACTGATAGGTATATTGAGAACTTACTGACGTTCTTAGCCTGTTTTTTCTTTAACTTTTCGCCGGTAAATGTTGCTTCATCAGCACAGTAACGCCCTTGGTTATCTTTTGAGATAGAGAACGTTATTATGTCATTTACTTTAGGTGTGCGATTTCGATTTGATAAGGCTGTTTTATGGATGAAAACGTGATCGCCTCCACCAGTAGGTGCAATAAAGCCAAAAGCTTTATCTTCATTCCATTTGATTAATTTTCCTTTTAACCTCAACTAAGTTCTCCTTGAACAAAACACCAATAACATTAATAAATCTACCTTAACTCATTATTTTTATTTATTAAACTTAATAACTTACTATTCTTGATTTAAAGCAAAGTCACCTACTTAGCACCTAGCCAACTTTTCAACTACGCTTTCAATTGCAACTTAATTGAGAGTTAACAAATGGCAAAAAGTAAGCTGTATTGTTTAAGCATAAAACCAATAGTTATTGAGCATAAGGTTGTGCATGGCTCGCTACATCCGATGCCTTTGTACTGTTTAAGTGACTTTAACGTTTCATTAATCAGTTGTATTAACTCATTGATAGATGTTTTAAATCAGCATCAATTAACTGAAGTGAGTAAAAAGATTACCGACATCACTTGGTTTTTCGAGCTTACCAATCGATATCATATCGACATACCTACCTATATTCATGTGACGGAATCAACAGTTTACTTCACAGGTTACTTACCGCCCTATAAGCAAAAGTACTTAAGAACGTCTGAAGTTCCCCTTGATGAAATACTTGATAATGGCCGTGAAGTTAAACCGATAAACTTAGCAAATCTGCAGCTGCCTTTTGCTAAAGCAATATCTTTAGAGCTTGAGGCTCAACAAGCTGAATTTGAAAAAGTAAATGACCGTTATTACGCACTAGATGAAGTAAGAAATGCACTGGCAAATTTAGACGAAGATACAGTAGAGCAATTGAACTCAAGTTCATCAACATGTTTAACTGAACTTGCACAGGAAATGTCTCATCTCAATAATCAAAATGAAGCTGTTGAGTTAGCGATGGAAGAGCTAAGTAAAAAATTACTTTATCGAGCTTTTGGCTTAACAATAGGAGACTGGATTTGTACTGACTCATCTTGGCATGAAGGCAGAAAAGTTCATCTAAGGATAGAGCGTGTAGATTACTATTCCAATGAAATAATTTTGTCAGGCCCTATCATCACTCGAAAAGGTGAAGTGGGTAAGCGAGAAGAGTCTATTCGAATTAATCTATGTAAGGGCTCTGATGATGAATATAAATAAGCTCATTCAATCAATAAATAGAGCGAAGAAAATTCGCAGAGCCCTTCCCTATCATCGACAAGAAATAAGTGGCATTAATGTTAGCGATAAAGATCTTCACCAGATATTAAAAACAATTAAGTTACTCTTCAAGCAGTTTAAATTAAATGAATTTGATATTAAAATTAACCACTGGGGCGAAGTGATTGTGATTGAGCCCTATAGGCAAATAAAAGTTATTTTATCTGTCGGTTATTTTGAGCAAGATCATAACGTTTATTCAGTGAAGAAAAGACTAAAAAGCTGTGACTATTTCGATGTGAGTGCACTCGATTTTAATAGCAGAAAATTACTAATAAGAATTAGGGCTGCTAGAACTAATACTAAATGGCGAGAACATAGTTTTTCTGACGTAGAAAGCGGAAAAATCCTTGCTGAAAATTTTGCAGAACAAATCATTGAAATAACTTCATCACTTGTTTCAACAACAAGATTAGAGCCTTATAAAAATTATGGTCAAGTTACCATTGAAGATGTATTAGCTATCGCAAGATATGGTTCGGCATTATACGGTAGAGAAACAGTGCTGTATTTTCTTGTGAGAGATAAAGAAATTTTGTCTTACCCACAAAAAATTACTATTGATAAAAGTGAAATGAAAATTACAAACTTTAATGGTTTTACTAGAAGTTATTTATTAAATAAAAAAGCGATCAAATTACTTGGCTTACTACCAATTAATTTTGAAGGTGAGGAAACAATCATAGAGTGTTAAATTACCCTTCTATATCCATCGAAGTCGACATATTCAACCTAATTTGGCTCTTTACCACGTCAAAAAATTATTGCTAAAAATGCTGTGGAATATCGGTTGTAATATGTAACTAGAAATAAACCTCAAATATAATTCTACCTATATATTTGAGGTTTCAAATTGTTAAACCATTTAATAATTAACTTTCTTTATCACTTGGCATATGAAGAACCAAATCTTCAATTTTACAGCCGAAATAATCACATAATTTATCTAAATTATCAGTAACAGTACTATAGCCTTTTTGGTTGCAAATTTTTGTCAAAGTCATTCTATTCATTCCACAAGCTTCAGCAACCTCAGCAATTGTAACCTTTCTTTCTTCATTAAATTCTTTATCAGCAATAAGCTCTTTTACTTTAAAACGTAACACTATTCCCCCTAATAAAACAAAAAAACACTTAAATTTATTGACAAACACACAAAAATGATTACATACTTAATCGCGATGATTAAATATATAATCATTCACACCATAAAACCAAACTTAAAGGTGATTTATATGAGCACTAAAAAGTATAGCACTTATCTTACAACAGATCAGTTAGCAGATCGAATTCACTACACACCTAGAACGATTCGCAATGAATTATTGGATTGTTGTCTTTTTGAAGGCCGCCATTACATTCGCCCATTTGGACGTAGAAAAATTCTGTTTATTTGGGAGGCCATTGAAAAAGACATGCTAAGTATTGCTCATGATTCTTTATCACTTGCATACCAAGAGCCTTTGGAGGTAGTAAATCATGGCTAAACTCTCATCACGTAAAGATACAAACAACCTCTATTTTGATTTTACCTTTAAAGGTAAGCGCTGTAGAGAGAAAACAAATCTGAGTGATACAAAAGTTAATCGCCGTAGTATGCAAAAAAAGCTAGATAAAATTAACGCTGAGTTGCTTACTGACAAATTTGATTACTTAGCTCATTTTCCTGCTAGCAAAGTTGCTAAAAAGTTCGCACAGGAGGAACTAGAGCGAACAGGGGAAGTGACTAAAAATATTCCACTCTTTGCCAGTTTTATTGAAGAGTGGTTTGAAGAAAGTATATTAAAGTGGCGTCCTTCTCACCTCAGTAATATGCAAAGCATGAAGAAGAAGTATTTTCTCCCTGCTTTTTCAGAAAAAAAGATCGACAGCATCACTCGCGCTGATTTACTAAAATTTCGAACCTCACTCGCCAAAGTTCCGGGTCGAAATGGACGCTCAACGCTCAGTAACAATCGCATTAATAAAATAATGGATCCGTTACGGAGAGTATTTGAGGAAGCCGCCGATCGTTATGATTTTAACACGCCTTTCATTCGAATCAAGCCGCTGAAGATTGAAAAAACGGATGTAAACCCTTTTACTTTTGATGAGGTGAACAAAATAGTAGCTAACGTCAGAAAAGACTATAGCCGCTACTATTTAGTTCGATTTTTATCCGGTGCTCGGACAGGTGAAATTGATGGCCTGAAATGGAAATACGTCGATTTTGACAACCGCCAAATAAAAATTAGGGAAACGATTGTCGCGGGTCAATGTGATTATACAAAAAATGATTTCTCACAACGTGAAATAGCAATGAGTCAGCCTGTTTTTGATGCATTAAAACTACAACATGAAGTTAGCTCATCGCTATCTGAATATGTTTTTTGCTCTAATTCAGGTCAACCCATTGATCACAACAATGTGACCAAGCGTATTTGGTATCCATTACTCAAACGCCTTGGGCTTGAAAAGCGAAGACCCTATCAGAGTAGACATACCGCGGCTACGCTCTGGCTGGCAAGCGGGGAGTCTCCTGAGTGGATAGCAAAGCAAATGGGGCACAGTAATACTCAGATGCTATTTCAAGTTTACTCTCGATTTGTACCAAACCTAACGCGTAGAGACGGGTCAGCATTTGAACGTTTATTAAAAAAATCACTTAAAGGAAAAAATCATGACTAATTCAAATAACACACAGTTAGTACAAGCAAGTGTTCAGCAATCGATTCAACCTTTGCTTGAAAACATCTCATCTTTTAAGCGGTTCAAAGGCTGTTATACCATGATTGGCTGCATTGAAAAAACCGATAAGGAGGGCAAGCAATACTGGATAATGCAGCTGTCTGACATATCAACCTTCATCAATGTGTATTGCTTTAACATGAATGATTTTATGATGCAGTTAAAGACCAACGATATTGTTCATATCGAAGCCACATTGAAATATGTTAAGGGTCAACAGTACGTTCGCTGTGCCTTTTTACAAACTGTTTCTGATGAAAGCAGTAATAAATTACTTGATATCAATGCACTGGCAAGTTTTTATTGCCCTATTCCTGAGCTATTACCACGATTTAAAAAACTTGTTGATAGTCTTAAGTCTGCCCACCTAAAACAGTTTTTATCTGATGTTTTAGTCAATAATGAAACCGGGGTTAACTTTTTACAGTGCCCAGCAAGCCTTCGTCATCATCATAACTACAGTGGTGGCTTAGTAGAGCACTCCATCCATGTAGCTGAGCGAGTGGTTACTCAAGGACAGTTTAACCATGCAGAGCGTGATATCGCCATAGTTTCAGCGCTCATACATGACATTGGCAAAACTAAAACGTTAGCACCAAATGGTACACGCACTTCCCTTGGTATGGTTGTTGACCATGATGAGTTAACCCTTGAGGTATGTGCACAAGCATTGAGTAAGTTAGATAAGTTCGAGCCACAAAGTGCCATGTTACTGCGTCATGTTTTAACTTGTGCAAGCCCAGGAGCTCGTTTTGGTTATCAAGCCATCACACATATTGCCTCCGCCTTACAAATGGCAGATAAACAAAGCGCTGATGAGCACTACTCTGCTTCTTCTTTTGCACAAATTGCCTAACATTTTTTGGAGATTTATGATGATAAACACCATTATTAGCGTATCAAATGACCAGTTAGTTTTTTCAACGAATAAAGTTATTAAAGTGCCCGAAAATAGAACGCCGGTACTGGTTAGCAAAAAGAAGTGGGCACTTGAGAATGAAGATAACCTGCCTCCCTTTTGGTCTGATGATTACAGCTTCATTGTTGATGATATTTACCAGAAACACTTAGTTGATAGCAAATTTGACGTTGAACAATATCAACAGGACATTTTGTTAAGTGATCCAAAAGCCAAAAGAAATGCTTTCTTTAGCCAAATACAAGTCACTTTACAAACAACACCGATAAAAGGAAATGTGTGTTTGGTGTTAAAAAACAATGAAGGCGATGAAGTCTCTTTGTGCTCATTAAAGAGCTTTGAGAAACCCTTTGAGCCTTTACAGCACTTTACTGACCAGCAAGTAGACTTTGCTAAAGCATTAAACCAACGGATAAGCAGTTTCTGCTTACCTGTTGGGCAGCAGCTTATATTAAGAGTTATGGGCGGAATTTTAGTCAATGGTAATATTTTAGTCTGTGTTAAATACATTTAACAGCCTTGCCTCGTAGCACAGTGACAAGCTTGTCACTGTGCTCTTTTCCTCTCAACAAACTTAAGGTGTTTTCAATGAATCAATTAACCCAAACAACTGATGTGTTCGACTATTGTCATTTCAATGAATTTTGTCAATTTGATGAAATTGAGCGTTACAGTATCATGTCATCTATTTCAACACTCGCGCTAGCAACTGCTTGCTGCTATATCGATGACAGAAATCATTTAGATGACATCATTAATTTTATGACACCGCGTCAAGAATTCATGTTCAAAAGAAGAGTAAAAGCGATAAAGCAGCTCACCCCTAATCCGTATTTTGTCATTGATGTACAAAAAATGATTATGCTAATAATTAAGCAGCCTGATAACGTTTCATCCATGCTCATGACCCTCACTGAAATGGTAGGGATAAACTTTACTGACAGTCTCGATAAACAAACTGATTCCGAAAAGCAATTCTCACAATTTGATAACGCTGATACGGTGCCGTTATTTTCACTTGCAAAGCTAAAAAAAGAAATAGGGAGTCGTAGAGAAAAAGACATGGCAAAGCTTAAAGCTCTTATTGAGATTGGGGCGAATAAACAGCGCTGTTATGCGAGTGATAACAAAGTAACTGCACTACAAGTGCTAGCTGAAAAGTTTCCGAATTTCAAAAATGTTATTGGACAAGTGACGGCCGCCTGTCAGGCCAGTATTTTATCAAATGAACCCTTATCATTGCCCATAATTAACTTACAAGGACCTCCAGGGATTGGTAAGACGCAGTTTGTTATAGCCTTATCTAAATCGTTGCACTTAGAGTTTTTCTCTATCAATGCAGCTTCAATGACCGGGCGGTTTGAATTATCCGGTGGAAATCCTCAATACGGAGATGCAGATGTCGGCCTCATTGGTCAAATCATGTGTTATGAAGCAAAGTCCTTTCAGCCTGTTTTATTGATAGATGAGTTGTGTATGGCTAAAGACAATAATTATGACAGCATCATTCAGCCGCTCTATTCATTTTTTGACCGAGAGCAGCGAAAGTGTTTTAAAGAAAATTACTTAAACCTTGAGTTGGATTTATCTGGGGCAATTATTTTCACCACAACAAATGATTATAAAACGTTAAAACCAGCCTTAAAATCACGTGTAATGAATATTGAGATAAAACCACCAACACCTAAACAAATGCGATTTATCGTACAGAGTATTTATGAAACAAGTTTGCTTGATATGAAGTTACAGCACTATTTTAATACTGAGCTATCATCAAAATTGTTATCAATGTTATGTGATTTATCGCCTCGAACAGTCATTGAGGTCATTCGGTTGGCAATAGGCAAAGCTTGCGTGAGAGCAAATCAGATACAACGAATCGAGCTTATAGTTGAAGATTTAGAGTTATCTAACGTAAGTCAAAATATTGAAAGTGGTTATCCAAGTCCTGTCGAAGGCAATATGCACTAGTTGATCACCTTAGCTCTGAGAGTAAATGTAGTAGCCTTGAGGGCTACTACATTGCAAGCATTAGGTGCATGCAATGTTTTTAATGCGTTTCAATTACAAAATCTATATCTATTTCAACCGTACATAGCTTCTGGACAATTACATCAGTTGTATCACCTAATTACATCAGAACTGCCAGTCATTATAATCTAATACTGTCACCTAATAACATTTACTACGACCACTGAATAACATTAGGTTTGCCACTAATAAATATGTTCTTTTTGCACATTGCTGACGTTAGTTTTTGGTGAGGGCAAGTTTACTAGTGCTCATTGTTCTAAGGTCATCAGCTAGCCATAAGCTTACATTAAACCTTTGCAAAGTCGTGATGATATTCAGGGAAATACTAACCGGAATTTACTGCTCATTTGTGGAGCCGGTTTAAGCTCCATTGGGAACGATGAGATTTGATGTCTGAAGGCTCTTATTACTTCATTAAAGACAACAGCACTAACTGATTAGTGCTGAATTCAAATTCACTTTTGTATCGGTACGTTTGGTAAGGAGAAAATAACAGTTGGATAGCCAACCGTTATTTTTCCATTTAAACAACTTGTAGGCTTTGTTTAATTACTAGTAAATGTATAACTAGAAGAAAATGTATCACCTGTTTCTTGAATTTCAAAACTAAAATTAAGCGTTACTGTAGCTCCTCTAGTTAAAGGTGAAATTAATTCAAATTCAACTTCCGTACCATCAACTAACTCATAATCATCAGATATAACTGTAAAATATGGAGTAACTTGTGTCGTATTATCTGTCACAGCAACATTGATAACCGTAAAGTTTTGCCCTTCAGCTAGCAATTTAAAAGTGCCCAATGAGTACGTTGTAGGGGTTGGAATACCTGATACACTCGCAGTTACCGTTCCATTTGATGAATATGGTAATGAAACCTCATTAAAGGTTCCTCCAAAAAAGCTCCCACTATCTTTATATAAGCTGACTTTAGGTTGTATTGCTTCAATTGTAACATTATCAGATAAACTATCTTCCAAACCATCATTAACAATTAAACTAAAAACATAACTGCCATCCAAATCAGGTGTAAAACTTGGAGTTTCGGCTTGTTCATTATCAAGTACAGAACTACTTCCAGTTGGTTTTGATACAAAAGACCAAGTATATGATAATAGATCGCCATCAGCATCCGAACTTCCACTTGCATCAAGTGACACCATATTCCCAGCGAGTATGTTCTGATCTATGCCTGCATTAGCTACAGGAATAGAATTTGCTGTTGCTGCAATAATAGTTATTGTGTCAGCTACACTATCTTCAGTGCCATCATTAACGATAAGTTGCGCGACATATGTACCATCAAGATCAACCGTAAATGTTGGTACAGCACTCGATGAATCGCTTAATGATGCACTGCTATTTTCAGGTAATGATGTTAATGACCATGAATAAGATAATGTATCACCATCAGAATCTGAACTTGCACTAGCATCAAGAGTAACCATTGATGTTGTAACAACATTCTGATCCTTACCCGCATTAGCTACTGGAATAGAGTTTTCTGTTTCTGCAATAATAATTACAGTATCAGCTACACTATCTTCAGTGCCATCATTAACGATAAGTTGCGCGACATATGTACCATCAAGATCAACCGTAAATGTTGGTACAGCACTAGATGAATCACTTAATGATACACTACTATTTTCAGGTAATGATGTTAATGACCATGAATAAGAAAGTGTATCTCCATCAGAGTCAAAACTCGCACTAGCATCAAGTGTAACCACAGATGTTGTCACAACATTCTGATCTATTCCTGCATTAGCTACAGGGGGTTGATTTTGTGATGAGTCAGAAACTGAATCAGTTTCTGAACCTCCGCAAGCAGTAAGAGTTGACAGTAGCAAAGCAGCTACAAATATATTTTTCATTTTTAATACCCTACGTCCTATGATTATTAAGACCTAGGCTGGACGATAAAAAGCCTAGATCTATTAGAAGCTAAAATGTTTGAGAAACAAAAAAGCAAACTGGTTTAAATTGTCCAAATTTAGAAAGGTGGTTCATCCCAATCAATATCATCTATCTGAGGAATGCTCGGTGGTTGAACATTTTTTTGCCTCGACATCCCTGAACTATGTGTTGGCAAATGTGAAGGCATGTTAGTTGGATTATTAACAGGTGTTGCATAATTATTGTTGTTATTTTGACTAACATTTGGGTTATTAGCAGCGCCTCTATTTTCAACATTTTTTAAACTCTCAAGCATTTGCATCGTACTTGCATGCACTTCAGTTACATAACGTTCATTACCTGTTTGGTCTTGCCATTTACGCGTTTTCAAGTTGCCTTCAATGTACACTTTGCTACCTTTTTTAAGATACTGCCCTGCTATTTCTGCCAATTTTTTAAACATAGAAACTCTATGCCACTCAGTTTTCTCACGTTGCTCTCCGGTATTTTTATCTTTCCAGGTCTCAGATGTTGCTACGGTGATATTGGCAACCGAATCGCCATTTTGAAATACTCGTATGTCAGGATCTTGACCTAAGTTCCCGACTAGAATTACTTTGTTAATGCCTTTGCTAGCCATGATTTTTCCTTGTTTATTAATGAAGTGTTTCAAGTGAATTTTTATTAGCACTGTTATCAAATAATGATGCTAAGTTTTGAAAAGGGTTATTACTTATGTGGTCTGCTTCGTTATCCAAAACAGATAGAGGATTTTTATATTCTTCATGAAGTTTTTTCATTTTGGCAACATCATACTGTGTCAACAATCCCATCTTTATTGCCAGACTTGATATTTCAATTGAGCTTAACCACAAAGTCCGTTTCTCTAATAATGGAGATGTTAATGATTTTTCAAGGTCGCCTATTTGACAGTAATCATCTTCATTAGCTTCAGTCTCTAAACCATATATAAGTGACATATCTACGCAAATTGAAAGACCACTAAGCGTATTAAAATTTTCT
>Ga0209396_1004917_pt1 | contig 12834 bp, 11 predicted proteins | sample GOMGulsemesocosm_6_FD_184638 | JGI IMG/M metagenome (GOLD analysis project Ga0209396, IMG submission 184638) | Methane-oxidizing microbial communities from mesocosms in the Gulf of Mexico - GOM8C Gulf of Mexico (SPAdes) (version 2) | ecosystem: Environmental > Aquatic > Marine > Cold seeps...
TCCTTAATGGAAATAGAGCCTGGCAGTAAAGAAATACTCAATTGTCTAGATATGCTGCTAACTAGCAGTTATATTACTGGTCGCACAATTCAAGTGGATGGCGGACGCCATCTGAAGTAAAAAAGTCGAGCTTATTATGCATGAAGAATTAAAAAAAAGTTATCAACAAATCATTAAAAGTGTTGGTGAAGATCCAGACCGTGAAGGCCTATTAGATACGCCTAAACGTGCAGCAAAAGCAATGTCTTATTTAACTCAAGGTTACACACAAACCTTAGAGGGCATTACCAATAATGCTGTATTTACTTCAGATGCTGATGACATGGTTATGATCCAAGACATTGAGCTTTACTCAATGTGCGAACATCATTTATTACCGTTTGTTGGCCGTTGTCATATTGCTTACATTCCAAATGGCAAAGTATTAGGCTTATCTAAGTTTGCACGTATTGTTGATATGTATGCACGTCGCTTTCAAATTCAAGAACAAATGACGCATCAAATTGCAAAAGCCGTTGAAGAAGTAACTGGCGCGAAAGGTGTTGGCGTAATAGTTGAAGCTAAACATATGTGCATGATGATGCGCGGAGTTGAAAAGCAAAACTCAAAAATGCGTACATCTGTTATGTTAGGTAACTTTAGAGAAGATGCTAAAACACGTAATGAGTTTTTACAGTTGCTAAAAAGCTAATTATTGTTTAGTTTAAGGTGGTATCTATTTGTTATATATATCACCTTAGCTTTTCACAGGGAAAGAAATGCAAGCAGCAATTATTAATGTCAAAAATCTTAGGCTCAGAACTTACATTGGTTTTAATCCCGATGAAAAAAGTAAAAAACAAGATGTCATCATTAATGTTGAAGTACATTACCCTGCAGAACTTGCTTGCCAGTATGATCAAGTAGATAAAGCCCTTAACTATAAAGTAATCACAAAAGCGATTATAGAATTAGTTGAAACAGGACACTTTCTTTTACTTGAAAAGTTAGTAGCTGATATTTTAGAAGTTACCCACCAGCATGAATCCGTGACATTTGCTAAAGTCAGAGTAGATAAACCTCATGCCCTTAGGTTTGCCGATTCTGTTTCACTCACATTAGGTTGGCAAAAAGACTAAATAGCCCTCAAGTTTGGCAAAATATGTAGGCGGAAATTCATTCTCGCAAAAGGCCCACTTAAACTATCGAAGTTGCCAACCAAATAACCAAGGCATATCTAACCCCTTTACCTAAAGCGACTAACAATATAAACAAATCAAACCGAATTCGCATTACACCAGCCATTAAAGTCAATGGGTCGCCTACAATAGGTAACCAAGCAAATAATAATGTCACTATGCCATATTTTTGAAACTGGGCTTGTGCTTTATTGAGCTTATTTTCTGAAACGGGAAACCACTTTTTATGTTTAAATCTCAGGCTTTCTTTACCTAGCCACCAATTAACACAACTGCCTAATGTATTTCCTAAAGTTGCACAAAACCAAAGAAGCAATATTGCATAACCTTGTGTCACTAAAGTACCAAGCAAGGCCTCTGATGCAGCTGGCAGCAGTGTTGCCGCTATAAATGAAGTAAGAAATAAGGAAATATATACCATTGTAAAATGAATTGTTAATCTATGACCAAAATAAATAAGCATTATATACCTAAGCCAGTTCAAGGTGCGAGTTTCAGCTCTGTATCTTCAAATGATTTGTATAAAATAAAAATAACTCGGAGCAACAATGAAAACAGTTTTAGCGCTTACTTTAATCACCTTTTTAATGGGCTGTTCAAGTACACAAAACAACAATCAACCAGTGAAAGAAAAATACCAAACCTATATCTCTGCAGGTCAATATTTTCCGATATCAAAGCTCACTGATATCAGTGGCAATGAAGTTGCTCTTAATAACTTAAAGCAAAAGAAACTTGTTTTATTATTTGCTACTTGGTGCCATGACTCGCAACGTACTATAAAAGATATTTTAGCCTCTGATTTAGTTAAAGATAAAAACTTACAAATCATAGGAATAGGTCGTGAAGAATCAAGTGAATCTTTAGAGAAATTTAAAAATGAATATCAAGTATCTTTCCCTCTCGTATCTGATCCAAATAAAGCCATTTATAAGCAGTTTGCCAATACTGGTGTGCCACGATTATTGCTTCTTGATGAAAACAATAAACTCGTTAAAGCTTTAATTGGTGAAGATAAGCGCACTATTGATCGTATTATTTGGTAGTTTTTATAAATAATTTTAAATCTGCCTACCAAGAAATAAACGTAGGCTTTTTTGATACTCTATCAAATAATAACCCATTCTTTTATAAACCTTGTGATAAACCTTCTATTCAATTGTGATAAAAATGTGATAACTCAGTGACACTTCTTTGATATTTTTTTTGCATACTTTTCCTATCAGCTTAATTAGCCCACAAAAAGGAAAACAACATGAAGGTTTCAGCAATTACCGCATTAGGTTTAATCACTTTAGGGATGCAGTCAGCTCAGGCGGCATCTTTAGATATTAAAATAACCAACTTAACGCAAGCCATATACTATACCCCTATTCTTATTGCAGCCCATTCAGATGAAAACCACCTTTTTGAATCAGGCATGACAGCATCAACTGAGCTACAAATGATGGCAGAAGGCGGTAATATTGCAGGCCTATCAAGCATGTTAGAGAGTTATTCTGCAGATAAAGTAGAGAACCCAGCTCAAGGTTTACTGGCTCCAGCACAGTCTACAATGGCAATGCTTGAAACCAGTGAAGGCAATAATATGCTCTCTATTACAGCCATGATGCTACCAACTAATGATGGTTTTGTTGGTTTGGATAGTTGGAAAATCCCTACTGAAGCGGGTACTTATACCATTTTGTTAAATGCATATGATGCAGGCACTGAAGCTAATAATGAATTAATTCTAGAGGGCTCTGGTGCACCGGGTATGTTAGGTATTCCTGCTGCACCAGGAATGGATACAGGTATGTCTGGCAGTTCAGTCACAAATGAAGAAACCAATACCATGATACATATTCATCGCGGCAATTTAGGCGATGATGATATAGAAGGCGGTAAGAGTGATTTAAATAATACAGTTCATAGATGGTTAAACCCAGTGGCTAAAGTTACCGTAACAGTAAAATAAGGGGCATATCATGTTAAATAAAAAATCTCTTTTATTACCTTTGCTAGGTTTTGCTTTATTAGGCTGTGGTGGTGATGACAATAAAGATGAAATGGTTACTCCTGTAGAACCGCCTGCACCGGCACCTATGTATAGCTTTGAAGTAACAGTCAGTAATCTAACTTATGCTCAGCCTTTGTCTCCTATAGGCATCGCCTTACATAAAGAAGGTAACTTCTGGCAATTAGGACAAACTGCTTCTGTGGAATTAGAAACTTTAGCTGAATCTGGAGATAATTCAGGATTACTTGGTTTAGATATTGTTAATACCTCAATCAGCGATATAGCGCCTCTAGGGCCTGGTAATTCAATATCTTTAACAATCACCACTGAAGACATGATGGATGCAAAATTAAGTCTTGTTTCTATGATGGTGAATACAAATGATGGATTCTCCGGTCTTAATGCTATAGACGTATCCGCGTTAGAAGTAGGCTCTCAATTAAACTTTAAAACACGCGCTTATGACTCTGGCACAGAAGCTAATACTGAAGCTTCAGGTTCCATACCGGGACCTGCAGACATGGGTGAAGGATTTAATGCACTTAGAGATGATGTTGACTTTGTTGCTGTTCATCCTGGTGTTGTAAGTAATGATGATGGTTTAACTCAGTCAATTTTAAGCTATGCACATAAGTTTGATAACCCATTAATGGGAGTTTCAATCACACGGATACAATAATTCTTTGAGTGATGTCTACTTTATTTATCTAGGGAAAAGACATCACTCCTTTTTATTGGGTGTGAACATGCAAGACAAAGTTTTAATTGTAGAAGATGATCATGATATTGCGGGTATTCTAAAAGTGCATTTATCAGAATTATCCCTCAATGCTGATCATGTCGACTCTGCAGAATCTGCATTAGAAGCCATGCAACAGACGTCATACGCTATTTTATTATTAGATATTATGCTGCCTGGTATGGATGGCCTCACTTTATGTCGAAAAATAAAAGATAAATCACCAGAGCAAAGCATATTAATGCTCACTTCACGAAGCGATGAAATGGACAGAATAATCGGATTAGAAATGGGCGCGGATGATTATATCACTAAACCTTTTAGTACCAGAGAATTGCAAGCACGCATAAAAGCGCAGCTTAGGCATGTGCATTTATTAAGAGAAAAACAGAACCCTAAAACCGATATTGAATCGGTATATTTAGGAAAATTATTAATCAACCTACAAAGCCACCAAGTATTTTTTGAAGACGATACGATTAACTTAACTTCTACCGAGTTTGATTTATTACACTTTTTTGCCAAGCAACCAAATCAAGTTTTTTCTCGCGCTCAGTTATTAGATTCTGTTTGGGGTTATCAGCATAGTGGTTACGAGCATACGGTTAACTCTCATATAAACCGCTTACGATCTAAGTTAGAACAAGCATGCAATACTCAAATAATCGAAACTGTATGGGGTGTCGGCTACAAGCTTAATTCCAGTAATTTAATTCAACATTAGGCCATATTATGAAAATTTCACTTTATCAAAAATTGGCTTTTTCAATCTTTATTATTTTTAGTTTGATATGCACTTTAGTTTTGTCATGGAGCCAGCAACTTGATCAAGTTTCTCAGCATCAAGCTGAGCAGAAATTACATTTAAACTTAGCAGAGCATTTAGTGAGTGATAATCCATTATTAAAACAAGGTGTTTATGATTACAAAGCACTAGAGAACCTATTTCATACTTTGATGTTACTAGGTCCTGCCTTTGAGTTTTATTTTGTAGACCCATCAGGTGAAATTTTAACTTACTCTGCAAAACCAGGAAAAGTAAAACGTAAACGAATTAATTTAAGCCCTATTTTACAGCTAATTGAAAATGCTGAAAACATGCCTGTATATGGCGATGATCCAAGAAACTTAGACAAATTAAAAATTTTTTCTGCTGCACCTGTCTATAGCAATGAACCCAGTGAAAACCTACAAAATAAGGGTGAATTACAAGGTTATCTTTATGTGATCATTGGCGGTGAAGCTTACGATACCGTTTTTTCACGTATTAAATCTAATGATACATTACTGATAACGGCAAGCTGGCTATTAGCAGCGTTGGTTTTCTTATTTATTATTTCATTACTGTTATTACGCTACTTTACTAAACCCATTAAACAGCTGGCAAAAGAGATATGTCAAATACAAGAAGCTAACTTTGATTTACAACAAGTAGAACTAAGCCAGTGGCCAAAACATCAATCAAATGAAGTTCATATGCTCGGAAACAGCTTAAATACGATTGTTAGGCTGATACACCAACAAATTAATTTATTAGAACAAAATGATAATCAAAGGCGAGAATTATTGACTCATTTATCCCATGACTTAAGAACGCCTTTAGCTTCACTTCAAGGCTACTTAGAGATTTTAACACTCAAGAATACGCAATTAGATAAAGAACAGCAACAAGCGTATTTAGCCATTACCTTAAATAACTGCAAACAACTTAAGCACTTAATCGATCAAATTTTTGAGTTAGCACATTTAGAAAGCGGCAGAGTATCTGTTAATAACGAAATGTTTAATTTAGGGGAGTTAATTTACGATATTGTTGCTAAATTTTCTTTAAAAGCACAAAAATCACAAGTAAAACTCGTTATTGAACCAGCAGTGTGTGACTTCAATACTATATGTGACATTGCCAAATTGGAACGTGTATTAAGTAATTTAATTGATAATGCACTCAGGCATACACCAGAAAATGGCACGATCACCATAAATGTTTTTGCTAAAGAGTGTAAGTTGACTATACAAGTGAGTGATACGGGTTCAGGAATAAAAGCTGAGGAAATTAATTATATTTTTGATGCTAGGTATCGCGCAAGCAATGCTATTGGCAATAAAAAACAGCATGGCGGATTAGGATTAGCGATCAGCAAACGATTATTACATATTCTAAATTCAGATATAAAAGTACAAAGTGAATTTGGCCAAGGCACACAATTTGAATTCAGTATTCGCCAAGCGATATAAATCTACTTCGTATCTTTATTAAGGCCACTGCGTGGCAAAAAATATAAGTGAAATTAAAATAATAACGGCTAAACCTTAAGCCGTTATTATTTTTATGAAAAGCTATATTACAATTTATTTTGACCAGCTAGATCAAGAATAAATGCATATTCTAAAGCACGATCTTTAAGACGCACGATCTTTAAGACCTTTAAAGCGACCAGATGCACCACCATGACCCGCTTCCATATCAACTTTAAACAATAATTTATTATCATTAGTTTTATAGTCTCTTAATTTAGCAACCCATTTTGCAGGCTCAAAATATTGCACCTGAGAATCATGCAAACCAGTTGTTACTAATAGATTTGGATATGCTTGCTTAGCAACTTGATCGTATGGAGAGTAAGATAACATGTAATCATAATATGACTTATCATTTGGATTGCCCCACTCGTCATACTCATTTGTTGTAAGTGGAATGGTTTCATCTAACATAGTGGTCACTACGTCAACAAATGGTACATGTGCAGCAACACCTTGATATAAGTCAGGTGCCTGATTGATCACAGCGCCCATTAATAGTCCACCAGCACTGCCACCCACGGCAAATACTTGTTCTTTATTGCCATAACCTTGATCTGTTAGTGATTTAGTTACATCAACAAAGTCATTAAAAGTATTTTGCTTAGTCAGTTTTTTACCTTGGTTATACCAAGGACGACCTAACATTTGAGAGCCACGAATATGTGCTATTGCATAAACAAAACCACGATCTAATAAGCTTAATCTTGCACTTGAAAAACTAGGCTGAATTGTATGCCCGTATGAACCATAACCATATTGATAAATTGGATTTGACCCATCCTTTTTAAATTTATCAGTGCGGTAAACTAAAGAGACTGGTACTTTCTCACCATCTCGTGCCTTGATAAAAATACGCTCTGAGGTGTAATTATCTGGATTGAAATCACCAAGTACTTTTTGTTGTTTAAGCAGTTCTGGCTTAGTACTATTTAAATTAAAGTCATAATGCGTACCTGGTGTTGTTAAGCTTGTATAATAAAGGCGAACACTTTCATTATCTAACTCGTTATTACCATATAAATAAGCAGCAAAAGCTTTATCTTTAAATTTAAGCTGTTGCTCTTTTCCTGATTTCAATGAGCGAACCGTCACTGTATTTATGCCTGCTTCACGCACTTTATAAACTAAATGATCATTAAATAGCGATACATCTTCTAGCTTTACACCTTCTTTATGCGGTATCACTTCTTGCCAATTTTTTTTATCACCTAATTTGCTTTGATGTACTTTTATTAGCTTGAAATTAACTGCATTTAAATTAGTTGTTACGAAATACCATTCACCTAGTTTTGATACATCATATTCTAAACCTTGCTCTCTTGGTATAAACCTAATAGGATTTGCTTTATGGTCATTAGCATCAATTAACGACATGCCAGCTGCTTCAGGGCTACTGTGATGAATGTATATACGCGACCCATCTTTACTTTTGCTTATTCCGGTATAATACGATTTGTTTTCTTCTTCATAAACTAATTCATCAGTATCTTGAGATGACCCTAAAGTATGACGATATACTTGAAAACCTAATAAAGTCTGTAAATCTTTTTTGATGTAATAAACCGTTTTATTATCATTGCCCCAAACAGCTTCGCCTTCTGTGCCTTTTAGTTCATCAGCAAGCAACTCACCTGTTTTTAAATCTTTAAAACGCAAGGTATAAACTCGACGGCTTAATGTATCTTCGCCATAAGCCATTACTTTGCCGTTAGGGCTAACATCTAAGCCTGATACTTGAAAGTAATCATGATCTTTTGCAAGTGCGTTTACATCTAATAAAACTTGCTTATCGTCGCCTTTAAAGTTTTTACTACGTACATAAATTGGGTATTCATTATCACCACGCATTTCAGATGAATAATAAAAATCACCACGTCTAACTGGCACCGAGTCATCATCTTTTTGAATACGTGACTTTAGCTCTTCAAACAAGCTATCTTGTAACTTTTCAGTATGCTTTAGCATGGCATCTGTATAGGTATTTTCAGCTGCTAAATGGGCTAATATTTCAGGATTTTCACGCTTATCATCACGCATCCAGTAATAATCATCTACGCGTTTTGAGCCATGAATATTCATTTCATGAGCAACTTTTTTAGCAACGGGTGCTAATGCATGTTTTTGCGCTTCAGCCGATTTTACAATTTGATTCTTATCTGTTTTTTCCGTGCTATTACAGCCTGCTAAAACGGCTAACGAGAGTAAACCTAAACTCAACGAATACTTTGTTTTCATTTTCAAATCCTTTGTTTTTATTTTTAGTTTAACTTTTAACTTTTAACTTTTAACTTTTAACTTTTAACTTTTAACTTTTAACTTTTAACTTTTAACTTTTAACTTATTCATCTTAGAACAAATGAAGTCAAAATATAAATAACAATGTAAATAGCTGTAAACACAAAAAGGGCGCATAAAGCGCCCTTTCAAATATGATTTATAAAATCAAATAACTTTTGAGTAAATAGCTGTAAACACAAAAAGGGCGCATAAAGCGCCCTTTCAAATATGATTTATAAAATCAAATTACTTTTGAGATTTTCTTCTACGTAAGAATGCAAAAGGAGTCGCAAGAAGCATTAACCAAGCTAAAGAACCTGAAGATGATTTCTTCTTAGCTTCAGGCACAACTACTACAGGTGGAGTTTCATCAATATCTGTTAATGTTACTGTCACATCAACAGCTGTAGACATTAATTCAGCAGAATCTTTAGCAACTACTTTAGCCATAAGCTCAGCACCGGCTTCAAAATCTTGACCTGCTTTTAAGAATAACTGTGCATCTTCAATTTCAAATGCATCGCCTTCTGTTACTTCAAAGCTAGCTAATGTTGCATCAGCTTCGTTAATCATTGCAGTTAAATCAGCCACTAGAGTACGCTCATTATTTTCTGCAACTGTTTCAGCAACCATAGTAACTGTTAGTTCAGGAGCAGAATCTGCAACATTATTAACCATAACTTTAATTATTTCAGATTCAGAAGGTTTTCCAGATGTATTAACAGCAACAACTTCAAGTTCAACCATAGTTAAACCGGCTTCAAAATCTAGCTGCTCAGCGTTAGCCACAACAACAGAACCAGATGCAGTTACATTAACCGCTGAAGACGTTGAATTTATAACAATGTACTCTGCAACAGGATTAGCAAATTCAGCAGGGTAAGTTACTTCAAGTTGACCAATTACAGCTTCGTTTGCAGTATTTTCATCTACAGTGAACTCAGCAGCTGTAACCACTGGAGCTACATCTTTATCAGAAGTTGGAGTGGCATTTAATGCTTTTGATCCAGAAGTTGAGGATTAGCAAATTCAGCAGGGTAAGTTACTTCAAGTTGACCAATTACAGCTTCGTTTGCAGTATTTTCATCTACAGTGAACTCAGCAGCTGTAACTACTGGAGCTACATCTTTATCAGAAGTTGGAGTGGCATTGAGTGCTTTTGATCCAGAAGTTGATAATACAATAAAGTCAGTACCAGCAGTATTAATCTGAGCTGATTCACCAGGTTTTAATACGTCAACTACAGACATAGATTCTGCATCATCTGCACTTACCGACATAGTTCCTTCAGCACTTGCACTTACAAGTTCTGCAACAACTTTTGCTTGAGAAAATGTATATTCAGTAGTTACATCATCTAATGATGCGCTTGGAATTGGTGTCCAAGTTTCTTCCTCAGTACGAAAACGTACTGTTGCAGTTGCTTGTTCTAAGTCCTTAGCTTCTAGGCCAAAGTCACCTAAACAACTTTGCAATGTAAGGAAGTTATTACCTACAGTGTGGTATGCATTATTTAATGAACCACTAGTTGAGCCATAACCATGTGTGAATGTAATAGGTGTTGCCGGAACATCATAGAACCACTCCAGCTTACCATTTTGCACTGTCACATCATACGTGCCATCTTGGTCTAAATCGAAATCAGCCATAAAGCCGCCGATATATGTATGAGTGAAACCTTTATCCATCACAAGTGTAGTAAATGTTGCATAACCAGATGCACAAGCTTCTGGAGAGATAGCAACAGTTTCAATAGAAGCTGAAACGATATCTAACATCGCACCTTCAGCTTCATCTACAGCAGTTACTTCTGCAAAAATAGGTTCAAAATCAACAGAGCCAGTATTAGTTAATACGTGAACTGTTCCCTCATCTGTTAAAGTTGGTGAAATTTCAACTGATGCAGTCGCTTTAGGCAATACATGATAAACTAAATGGAACGCTTGCTCGCCATCTTCTAGGAAGTTAAGTGCACCATCTAATTCTAAAGTAGTTAGGTCATCAGTTGCTTCTGGCGTTCCTACATTACCTGAATTAAGAGTCCATTCTGGTAATTTAGCTGGGTCAATTGTTGCAACAACATCAAATGAGAATACTTGACCTGCAGGAACTGTAATTGAATCCGGGTAACTCATCGCAATTGCGCCACGCTCAACATCATCAGCAAAACGATGCTCTAAACTTAGCGTGTAGGTTTTAGCTTCATTTGAGAAGTTTTTAACTTGTACTGTTTTAGTTAGCTCAGCAGTTTCAGCAAGATTTACTAAACCAAATGATAATGCTGCTTGCTTAGTATCTTTAGCCCATGCAGCTACTGGTAAGTTAGATGCTTTTTCAACATCAACTAAACCAGCACCAATATAACTGATAGGTGCCATTGTAGTATCAGGGTTAGTTGCTCTTGGCTCCATAGTTACATTTAAGCTAGCAGTATTCATTATTGTTGCTTTAAGTTCAAAAGCATTACGCTCAGGAAGCGCTTCTTTTAATAAACTCATCGCACCGGCTGTCATTGGACCAGAGAAAGAGGTACCTGTCGCACCAGCTAATTCAGTTCCAGTACCAGGCTCTGCAGTCATAATAGAAACACCTGGAGCTGTAATTTCAGGTTTCAATAAGCCATTCATTGAAGGACCACGAGATGTAAATGATGCAATTGCACCTTCCTGGTCAAACAACTCAGAAGCTACTGAGTAAACAACTTCATCTTCACCTGCTAATGCTTCTTTCAATGACATACCAAGCTCATAGCTGATACCAACTGAAGGAATCGCTACAGCAGGATCAGAACCACCAGGAGCAGTAGCACCCGCACCAGGTGTATGATTAGCGATTAAAACAAACACAGCACCTTTTTCTTGTGCATTTATTACTTTTTGTGTGAAGTTACACGCACCACGATCAACAATTACTGCTTTACCCGTAAAATCAGTACCTTCTGCAAAAGGGTCACATGCCATTTGATTATCAGTAGGATATACTAAAGGAGCCGATGTATTATCGAATGCAAATTCTTTTTCAGGGTTAAAGCCTGAAGCATTTACACTTGCTTCAGCACCTAAGAAATCACCAGAAACAACTGCTGACTTTATTACTGGATGCGTCATTGCACCTACTGAAAGTGCATTTTCTGATGTACTTGGACCACCAACAATGAATGGATATGCACCATCATTACCAGCAGAAATAACTAAGTTTGTGCCTAATCTCACTGCTTCATTTATTAATAAACCAACAGCGTCAGTTGCTCTGTCACCATAGTCACCACCTAAAGACATATTGATAACATCTACACGGTCTTCAATATTACCATCACCATTTGGATCCATAGCAGATTCTAATGCTAATAATTGTGCTAAACCAGGACAACCACTATTACATACAGAATAAACAAATAACTCTACATTTGGAGCGATACCTGTAACTGAGTGAGAAACATGTGTTCCATGGCTCGTACCCGCATCAATTGGATCTGGATCGTTATTTACAAAATCCCAACCACCTTTAACTTGACCTTGTGGCCAAGAAACTTCATCAGCAGGATCAGTTGCAGCTGCAGTATAAGCTTCTATAGTACCTGCGCCGCCAAAAGCAGCATGAGTATAGTCAATGCCAGTATCTAAAACAGCAACACGAACACCTTCTCCATTTGCAACACCACTTTCTAATAATGGTGTTGCTTTAATGTAATCTGCGCCATCTGCTATATCTAAATCATAATCATATACCGGATATACATTTTCGACTTCAGCGTGAGATAATAGTTTTTCAACTTCTTTTTGATCGCCTTTAACAACAATAGAGTTAACTAATTTCGAAGTTTTAGCTAATACAGTGATATTTAAATCCATTGAGCCAATAGTGCTCTCTACTGAATTTTGTGCAGCTTCAATTTTTGCAACATTTGCCATGCTAGTTTGAGAGATTGAAGCTGTTTTTAGCTTAACCAACCAACTAGAAGCGATTGAAGCATTTTGTTTCATAGAAACAGAAATTTCAGATTTAATTAATTTTTTATTATTTAAATTATATTGTTCTGCAGTTGCAGCACTTACAGAACTAGCGGCAACTAAAGCACCTGTCACAGCCAGCGCAACAGCTGACTTTTTAATCAAACTTGTAGACATATTTTCCCCTGGAATAAATATTCTTAATTTATTTTTTAAATTTATAAAACGGTGTTCCTTGCCCACTATAAAATGACTTGACAAGTAAAGGCAACATATTAGTAACAAAATCAGTAAAGGAATTAATGCTTACACTGAAAACTTGAGTTAAACACATAACAAACAACAAGATAATTACAGATCTACATTGTTAATGAATGTAAACCGAAGCTT
>Ga0209396_1004918_pt1 | contig 12833 bp, 7 predicted proteins | sample GOMGulsemesocosm_6_FD_184638 | JGI IMG/M metagenome (GOLD analysis project Ga0209396, IMG submission 184638) | Methane-oxidizing microbial communities from mesocosms in the Gulf of Mexico - GOM8C Gulf of Mexico (SPAdes) (version 2) | ecosystem: Environmental > Aquatic > Marine > Cold seeps...
ACGACCGCGGGCGATTTCGTCACGTACAAATTCAGGTGTAATAAAGTCAGGAATACTGGCACCAAAAGACTCGCCTTTATGCTGTTCTGCTAATATTTCGTCACGAATTTCTTTACGGCCCATATTTTCACGGATCGCAACATATTCCATTTCAGGTGTGATAATACCTTGGCGAGCATAATGCATTTGCGTAACATTTTTACCCGTTTTACCACGGCGGATTTTAGGTAAATGATCAAAACGAATATGATCTAAACCTTCATCAGCCATTCGTTGTTGTGAAAACTGTGACGTAACAGATTCTAATAACTCAGTATCATCACGACCCTCGATCCATTGCTCTCTATATTTTGGTAAACCTTTACGTACATCTAAAACAAAACCTTCATCTGTATAAGGGCCTGATGTATCGTAAACTAAAACAGGATCATTTTTTTCTACTACAGGATTATCTTCTGGGCCACTGATATAAGTATCTGTTAGTGTAATTTCACGTATTCCTACACGAACACCGGGCATATCACCTTCGACATAGATTTTTTCTGAACTAGGAAAAGGCTGACCCGTTAAATTATAAATATAATCTGACGCGGATTGTCGTTCTTCACGACGTGACGGTTTATTTTTAATTGCTGACATGACTAACCTCATTGCTATTAATGACGGCTTGTCAGGAGAGTACCAAATGGTACAAGTGAACTGGATTTAAGTATTAAGACAAGATAATGCACTCAGTACATTGCCCTTTTGAAGTGTTTTCACCCATAATTGCATTTTATACAACAGGGAGAAAACAACCCCATTGTAATTGGGCGCTTGTTTCCTACGTAGATATTAATCTATTCAGGTTCACGGATCCCGCTTACGCGATCTCAGCTCAACATATACAAATGTATAGTTAGAGCACTCCGACAAGTAACTGCTAATTAGCTTACTTATATTCAGATTGCATAGCAAGCAATACTGTTATAACAAAATACACATTTTAATAAACTTTTTATGATAATTAGCATCCAACAATTAACAAACAAGACTTTGTATATTTGCTATTATTAAGTAATTAGCATGTATATTAACTAATATTGAGTATTTTCATGAAATTACCTGCATTTTTAGCTAGCGTTTGCATTTTATTTACTAGCGGTTGCCAAATGACAAAAACAATAAAAGAAAGTGAATTAAAACATCATAATTTTAAACTACACACTATAAACAACCAGTCTGTTGAAACAATACAGGTAGTTAATATAGAGTTTATTGAAGCGATGCGCGTAAATGGCTTTGCTGGCTGTAACCGTTTTTTTGGTCAAGCTATGCTTAAAGAGGGTAAATTTAAAATAGATAAAATAGGCATGACTCGAAAGTCTTGTGGTGCAGATATTAACAAAATTGAAAGCGATTTAATTGATACTTTATCAAATTGGTCAGATGTAACCATAGTAAATCAAATGTTCAATGTTAAAGGCAAACATCAGTTAGTGTTTAAAATGACAAGTGATTTAAATAAAATAATGAGCAAGTAAAAAGCCTTATCGCTTAAGTAATCATTTTGTAGGTTGCATCTTTTGTAGGTTGATCATAATAACTCAACCTACATAAAATTTAATATATTATTTAGCTGGAAAAACCGAATCTATATAATCAGGTAAAAATGGACGGCCTCGTTCATTTAAAGCAGTACCAGTAATGAGTGCATCAATCGCTACTTTCTCATCTTTTAATCTTACAATCTTTTGCCTAAAGCCGAACCTCGTTTTAGAAATACGCTCAGGCACAATTTCTACATAAAACCCATCACCTGGCACTAAAGATGATTTAAAATCAATTTCACTGCGAATAACCACTAAATTAATCTTATCAGCTGCCAATTGTGCAAAATCAATATTATTAGCAGCTAAAAACTCATGACGAGCATGCTCTAAGTAATTAAAATATACGCCATTGTTTACAATACCCTGAAGATCACACTCATAGTCACGCACTTTTAATTCAATTCTAAACGTCATTGATAGCCTCATTGTTAAATATAATGCACCTATTTGCATGAAGATCACTTTGCTTGTATAAATCAGTATGCTGCTTATATAAATAAGTACATCACATAATTTATATTGTGTTCAGCTTTAGGTTTATTAAATGATTTCTCACCTAGCATTTACACTGGATGAGTTTATTTCGCAGTAATCTAACAAAAAACGACCTTAAATCATAAATAATGCGTATTTTTATCGCTGACTTTGTATTAAAAAAGCGCTAACTGACTACAAAACCATCACTCAAACTAAAATCTGATAAAAATACACTTGAAGGTGATGACAACAGCAAAAAAAACTCATATACTTCAACCCGCTTCAAATATCAGCCTGCTGATATTTAACAAGCTTTAAAAAGTGGCCCTTTAGCTCAGTTGGTTAGAGCATACGACTCATAATCGTCAGGTCCCCTGTTCGAGTCAGGGAAGGGCCACCATTTTTAAATCCAAATAAACTTCATTCTGTAATAAACTCAAATCTGATAAATACTACTAAAATCAATTTAAATTTTTATATAGCCTTATTTCAACCACACTCCAATTAAATACTTTTGATTCAAAGTTTAACCATTTATATAAATAACCCTAGCCAAAATAAACAATAATTATTTATTCCCCCCTATTTCTGCTTTAATAGATTTATTAACTTCATTATCTACAACTTAAAAACAAAACTTAACCCATTGATTTTTATTGAATGTCACTAATTTGTCGTCACTTTGTCGGTATGAAAAACTCGTAACTTTTCGATTTTCAGTAACAATGCTTATAGGTTTAAATAGGAAATAAATGTGAATATATCTGCTATCAAAATAAAGCAAATTAGAACGCAAAAAGGCTGGTCACAAGATGTTTTAGCTAAATCGAGCGGTATTAGTTTACGCACGATTCAAAGACTAGAACGTGATGGTGGCGGTTCTGCTGAAACCTTATTAGCACTTGCTGCTGCATTTGATACAGATATCGCAAATTTAACTCCTATTATGCCTCACCCAAAAAGTTACTGGACTAAGGAGAAGTTAATGAATGGTTTAATTGCAATTGTAGTGATACTGGGCGCTTTATTTTCACTACTGCAACTCGGTGGTGATTTTGTACAATATTGGGACTTTTTTAGTCTCATATTTATTATATGTTTAACGGCCTCAAGCACATTAATTGCTTTTGGCGGCGATGGTTTAATGAAGTCTTTAATAGGCTTTAAGTTTTTATTTAGTGGCGATCTTGCAGCGAGTAAAGCAACCGACCAACTCGCTTTCATTTATCGAAAGCAAATTTGGTTTAGCTATGGCGCAGCTTTAATTGCTGTGATTATAGGCTCAATTTCAATTCACTCTAGCGCAGAAATACTCGCTAACCCTGATTTATTTCATCCATCTTATGCAGTTAATATCATTGTATTACTTTATAGCGCAATTCTAAGTGAAGTGTTTTTTAGGCCTCTGGCAGCAAAGTTAGAAGCGAGTAAACTGCAATAATTTTACTTACAGCTCATAATTTTTAATCATTATGGGCTGATTACCAATATAACTTATTCAAGATAGGAATATGCTTAATCGTTGGCATGCCATAAAAAACATAAACAGAAAATATATTAGTGACAATTATCAAAGACACAGATAAAGCCCTGTAATAGATAAAATCATCCGGATAAAAAATCATCGCTAATAACATCACTAAAACGGTCGTTATAAATAACGCTAAAACAGTGCGCCATATATAGCTCCATGTATTAAGAATTAAATTAAATGGACTCGTTATATCTAGTTTATTCTTAATATAACAATGTAGCTGAACTATAAAACCCGCCAATACTACAAAAGTAATTAAATACTGATACAAATGCAGAAACATGTCTGATGCAACTGTAAATACAACAAGAAGTAGCCATGAACAAAACATAGGAATATGAAGTGCTTTATTAGACATAATAACTCTGAAAGATCACATATAAATTTCGAAGCAGTTTACCTAACATATTTATCCCATGCTGAAATATATTTAGTAAGTTTGATCTATATCTTGTAGATAATAAAAAACCCTTAAAATATATATTCAAAGGGCTTTCATTTAACTTTTTACTAATTAATGCGTATGTTCACCTGAAGTACCATGACTATGTGCCTTATTTAAATATCCTGGGCTACCAGGGGTGGCTATAAATGATGAATCGGGTTCTCCTTTAAAGCAGTTTAATACCCAAGGGTAAGTATTAGTAATGTAATATCCATATTGCCCATCTACCTCCATACCATTACATTCATCTAAATCACCATTACCTTGAACATACTCCCAGTCATTTCTAAATTGACCATCGTAATTATCACTAACAATGCCACCGTTACCAGCAGTTGGTGTTAGGTAATTTCCTTCATCTTGCCTTACTCCACCATTATTTTTTAATCCATAGCTAGAAATCGCTTTTCGTACAGAGCCTGTATCGGGATCTGTAAAGCATAAGCCATACACAGGATAGCCATCAGCAGCAAAGCCTATAACTGGAGAAGGTTTACCTGAAGTATCACATTCTTGGTCAAACATGGCCATTGGATTTCCATGGTAATGATATAAACCACTAGGCTGAGGATGTGCATTATGTTGATCAGTACCAAAGTTATTAAAGCTCGACATAGGATCATAACGCCATGGGTGTGCCATATCATTACAGCCTATTTTCTCTCTACCTATAGGCTCTGAACCTTCGTTGTAACAAGCAGCTGGTAAGATATCCACTTCAACACCATTTAAAGTGATTACATTAGTTGTACCTAATGTTAACTCAGTCACTGCACTTGCTGTTACTGGCGCTGCTGGAATATTGTAATTCAAAGAATTCTCGGCAACATTACTCGCAAAAGCGGCACTGCTATCATTGAAATCATGATTAGGGATAGAGTTTGATACTAAAGTACATTTATTTTGAGCTGCAGTAATTGTGATACTGCCAGTAAAGTTTGTACTGTTTTTTATGTCAGATACATTAGAGAAATAAGTACCAACATAACTAGTACATGAATCATTTCGGTTAACAAATTCATCATCTGTAATATCAACATTATTATTCACTGCAGTTACAATAACTAAATCTTCTAAGCTCGATTTTTTACCGTCATTCACTATCAAAGAAATAATATATTCACCTGGTATATCAGGTGTAATACTCGTTGCTATGTCTGTTTGTGTTGTTAAATTGATTTCACTGTATGTCGGTTTTGTTTGTATTACCCAATTATAAGTTAATGTGTCATTTTCATTATCACTACTGAGCACGCCACTTAAATTGGCGACTAAGCCTGTAGTAATAGTTTGATCTCCACCAGCATTAGCCATAGGTGCTTGATTGGTTGTTGAAGCAACCACAGTAACTGAATTCGCCTCACTATCTACAGCTCCATCATTTACAATTAATGTAGCAATATATTCACCATCAATATCTGGTGTAAAAGTAGGTGCCGCCACCGTCGTATCTGATAATTGTGAATTACTACTATTTGGTTTAGTTAAGCTCCATTTATAAGTGAGCGGATCATTATCAAGATCTGAGCTAGCTGAGCCATCTAAAGTAACTAAACTTCCCGTCTCTACTTCACTATCAGCTCCCGCATTTGCGGTTGGCGCTCTATTTTCTTGAATCACATTAATTGTGACTGTGTCTGTTTGACTATTTTCAGTGCCATCATGTACAACTAAACTTGCGACATATGTACCTTTAACATCAGCTGTAAAAGTGGGTTTAGCGACCACTGTAGAGCTTAAACTCGCATTACTATTATTAGGTGATTGCAATGACCAAAGATAAGTTAATATATCATTATTTACATCACTACTTTTAGATCCATCCAAGCTTACTAGTGCACCAACATTAGATGATTGATCGGCACCAGCATTGGACACAGGAGCTTGATTGGTTGTTAAAGCAACCACAGTAACTGAATCCGCCTCACTATCTGCGATTCCATCATTTACAATTAATGTAGCAATATATTCACCATCTATATCTGGTGTGAAAGTAGGTCCTGCTGCCGCCATATCTGACAATTGTGAATTACTACTATTCGGTTTAGTTAAACTCCATTTATAAGTGAGCGGATCATTATCAAGATCTGAGCTAGCTGAGCCATCTAAAGTAACTAAGCCTCCTGTTTCTACTTCGCTATCAGCTCCCGCATTTGCGGTGGGCGCTCTATTTTCTTGAATCACATTAATAGTTACGGTGTCAGGTTGACTATTTTCAGTGCCATCATTTACAACTAAATTTGCGACATATGTACCTTTAATATCAGCTGTAAAAGTCGGTTTGGCGACCACACTAGAGCTTAAACTTGCATTACTATTATTAGGTGATTGCAATGACCAAAGATAAGTTAATATATCATTATTTACATCACTACTATTAGATCCATCCAAGCTTACTAGTGCACCAACATTAGCTGATTGATCTACACCAGCATTAGCTACAGGCGCTACATTAGAATCAATCACAGATATATTAACAACATCAACATCACTATCTATAATCCCATCATTTACAACAAGAGATACGGCATAATCTCCTACGATATCAGGTGTAATAAATGGCATAACACTTGATGAATTGTTTAAGTTTGCATTACTTCCTTGAGGTGAAGATAAAGTCCATATATAAGTTAATGCATTATCATCAGCATCAGAGCTATTAACTCCATTTAAGTTTACTGTTTGTCCTAAGCTAATAACGGTATCTTCTCCAGCTTCTGCAATAGGAGCCGTATTAGTCGCTTTATCTACTTCTTGTCTAGCCAAAACTTGTACTTGAGACTTAGCATTATTAACAAAGCTTTCTATATCTAATATTTCATTGGTAATTTCTTCTGGGATCATGTCTGAAGTAAACGCTATAAAGTCTCCCAATATTAAGTTCTGCTTTAAATTTTCTATTAAGTTAGCTTTTGTTTCTTCTGATAATACCAATCCTGATAAAATACCAAGTTCATTTAGCACTTCATCAACCACTTCATTTTCCGCCTTAATTAGCTCCGAAGATAATTGAGCAGAGCTAATCTGATCTTTAATTTTTTCTACAACTCTATGAGTAAAAGGTGAAATAACTAAATTGCTTAATATTTCTGTTTGGGCGCTGAGATCGGGAATAGGTGCCAAATTTAATGTAAGCGGAATAGTAGTAAAGTCTTTATCTGGTCGACCTATATCAACAGCGCCCTCTCCTATATAAGCTCTAAATATTTTAGATTGTGCAATATCAATCAAATTTGAAGTCAAAATTAGCTGATACTCACCTGCACCGTTTGTTGTAACGCTCAACTCGTCAGAATCTAATGATCCATTATTGTTTGTATCCAAATAAACAATTGCACCACTTATATAATCATCAATAATATATCCATTCAAAATTACAGAATCAGTGATGACAATATTCAAGTTTTTCTCAACTCTAGCGCCTTGATCATCATTTAAAGTCACAACAAGATCAGAGTAAGTTCCAGCGTCTTTGGTTGAAGGTGATAAAGTTAGACTTCCACTGTCTGAGTCAAAACTAGCCCAACTAGGTAAAGTATTTATTGATATAGTAATTGGATCTGAATCAGGATCTTCAGCAGATAGTTGAATGGTATAAGACTTAGCTTCTGAAAACTCATAATTTAACTCGTTTGTTAAACTTGGCGGCCTATTATTATTTATAACTTCGATATTAAAAGCTGATAATGCCATTTTAGCACTGTGATCAGTTACTGAGATCACAATATTTGAATATGATCCTGCATCATTAAATCCAGGCGTACCTGATAAACCACCTGTTGCAGAATCAAAGTCACTCCAACTAGGCTGACCTTCAATCGAAAATAATAAAGTATCGCCATCAGAATCAGTTGTTGTTGGTAAAAAACTATAACTGTTATTTTCAATAACACTAGTATTAGGAGTACCAGATATAACAGGAGGCGCATTTATAACAATATTAATTTCACCGCTACTTTCTTCACTACCCCCACCACCACAAGCAACCAATAAATATGAAAAACATATACTTAGTATTTTTATTTTCAATTTTTTCATAATAAACCTATTGTAAGAACAAATAACTTATATGAACTTAAGAATAGTCAGTAAATGTGCAAAAAAAATGAAAATCAGGTAAAACTTATAAAATAAAAAAGAGCCTATAAATAGACTCTTTCATTATATAAAATCACATCTTAGAAAAAACCTAATGGGCTTGTATCATAACTCACTAATAAGTTTTTGGTTTGCTGGTAATGCTCAAGTGCCACTTTATGGGTTTCTCGGCCAACACCTGATTTTTTATAACCACCAAATGCAGCATGTGCAGGATACATGTGATAACAGTTTGTCCAAACGCGCCCGGCTTGGATTTTACGCCCCATGCGATAAGCCACATTCATATCTCGACTCCACACACCTGCGCCTAAACCAAACTCTGAATCATTAGCTATTTCTAAAGCTTCAGCCTCTGTTTTAAAAGTGGTAACAGAGATAACAGGTCCAAAAATTTCTTCTTGGAAAATGCGCATTTTATTATTACCTTTAAGTAGGGTTGGTTGAATATAATATCCATTTGAATATTCATTATGAAGTTGCTCAATACCACCACCAATTAGTAGCTCTGCGCCCTCTTCTTTACCAATATCTATATATTGCAATATTTTATCAAACTGCTCTTGAGAAGCTTGGGCACCTACCATGGTTTCACTATCCAATGGATTACCACGTTTAATTAATTTAGTACGTTCAATGATTTTAGCGACGAATTTCTCGTAAATATCTTCATGTACCAGCAATCGTGATGGACATGTACACACTTCGCCTTGATTAAAGTAAGCAAGTACCACACCTTCAATACATTTACTTAGATAATCATCTTCATGATCCATGACATCTGGGAAAAATATATTAGGTGATTTACCGCCAAGCTCAACTGTAGAGGGAATTATATTTTCTGCAGCACATTTTAAAATATGTGAACCCACTGGCGTAGAACCCGTAAATGCTATTTTAGCAATGCGTGTACTTGTCGCCAGTGCTTGCCCCGCTTCTGCACCATAGCCATTTACGATATTAAGTACGCCTGCTGGTAATATATCCTCAATTAACTCCATTAAAACTAATATAGATGCAGGTGTTTGTTCCGCAGGCTTTAATACAATACAGTTACCTGCAGCTAATGCTGGCGCTAACTTCCAAGCAGCCATCAGAATAGGAAAGTTCCAAGGAATAATTTGACCAACAACTCCTAAAGGCTCATGAAAATGATAGGAAACAGTATTTTCGTCAATATCACCAATACTGCCTTCTTGTGCACGTAAACAACCAGCAAAGTATCTAAAATGATCTACTGCCAATGGAATATCAGCAGCTAAAGTTTCTCGTACTGCTTTACCATTATCCCAAGTTTCAGCAACAGCTAACAAAGTTAAGTTTTGCTCTAAACGGTCAGCAATTTTTAGTAATGTATTTGAGCGTACCGTTACAGAGGTTGCTCCCCAAGCCTCTTTGGCTTTATGCGCTGCATCAAGTGCCAGTTCAATATCTTTTTCGTTAGATTTTGGGATTTCACAGATCTTCTTGCCATTTACCGGGCTTAAGTTATCAAAATATTGCCCATCTTGAGGCTCAACCCATTGACCACCTATAAAGTTTTGGTATCTAGGTTTAAAGCTCATTACTGCATCTTCAGTTCCTGGTGCTGAGTAGATCATGTCACTTTCCTTTTTTATTGTTTGTACGGTTAATATTTGAACTTATCTTAAAAAAGTGTCATAAACTGTACTGTTAATTCACAAAAGTTGACTGTCAGTACAAATTCATATTTAAGGAAAATGATGATCACCGAATTTCTTAATAATAAAAAAACTGAGCCTAAGGTTTTGGTTGAAAATAAAATAAGCTTTAATGGACCACAGTCACAACTGAGTATTTACGATACATTTGAGCCTGCACAAAAAGTACAGTTAAAATCTGATCAACCGTTATTTTGTGCGATGATCAGCGGTAAAAAAGTCATGCATAGTGATGATGACTACCATAGTGACTTTTTTCCTCATGAGTCTTTTGTGATGGCGCCCAATCAAACAGTTGAAATTGATTTTCCCATTGCACAATTAACACAACCAACACGTTGTTTAGCTATTGAAATATCATCTGATCGTATTGCTCAAGTAGCAGAGCAGCTTAATTACACTGAACATAAATCTCACGAGTTTGGCCATTGGCAATATCAACCGCAAATAGTGCATACCCATCACAATGCACAAACTCAGGCACTTTTGCAGAGAATGACGCAAATATATAGCGAAAATCATCAAGATCGCAGCTTTATGATAGATTTAGCAGTAAATGAACTGACGATAAGATTATTAAGGCAACAAAGTAGAGAACTCATGATGTCGTTTTGTATGCGTCAGTCTGACTTTAGCGGTATGACAGCAGCGATTAGTTACATAGAAGATCATTTAGCAGGCAATATTGAAATAGAACATTTATGCAAACTTGCTTGTATGAGTAGAACGAAGTTTTTTAACGAATTTAAGCAGAATTTAGGCTGTACACCATTAGTATTTCAGCAACAGCAACGTCTAAAAAAAGCATATAATTTAATTAAATCTGGTAGACAAATCACCCAAGTTTGCTTTGAACTTGGCTTTACCAGTTGCAGTCATTTCAGTCGTGTATTTAAACTGTTTTATGGTACGAGCCCTAAAGCATTTCAACAAAACCTACTACAATAAAAAAGGTTTTACTGATAACAGCAAAACCTTTTTTATTTTTAGAAAATAATAAAATATTTTCTAATGGGCTTGATCCCAGTTATCACCAAAATCAGAGTCTGCAATTAATGGTACATCTAACTTAGCGGCTTGCGACATAAGCTCACAAATTTTAGTTGTATAACTTTCTAAGCACTCTTCTTTAATTTCAAATACCAATTCATCATGAACTTGCATTAAGATTTTAATGGTATCTTCAGGCTGTTGTTTAACCCATTGATGCACAATTAACATGGCTTTTTTGATGATATCAGCAGCAGTTCCCTGCATAGGCGCGTTGATAGCAGCACGTTCAGCCGCTTTTTTACGAGGACCATTTTTTGTGATATCAGGTAAATATAGACGTCTACCAAATAAAGTTTCTACATAACCTTGTTCAGTTGCTTTCTCGCGGGTAGTTTCCATATAGGTTAATACGCCTGGGAAACGCTCAAAGTAAGTATCCATATAATGCTGTGCTTCAGAACGTGGAATATCTAACTGATTAGCTAAACCAAATGCCGACATGCCATAAATTAAGCCAAAGTTAACTGCTTTCGCTTTACGACGCATATCTGTTGTCACTTCATCAAGTGGCACAGAAAATACTTCTGATGCTGTTGCACTATGAACATCTTGTCCACTTGCAAATGCAGTTAATAGACCTTTATCTTGTGATAAATGCGCCATGATACGTAGTTCTATTTGGCTGTAATCGGCAGCCATTATTTTATGGCCTTTTTCTGCAATAAACGCCTGACGAATACGACGACCTTCTTCTGTCCTAATTGGAATATTTTGTAAATTAGGATCGGTCGAACTTAAACGGCCAGTTGCTGTTACAGCTTGATGATAAGACGTATGTACTCTGCCAGATTCTTCATTTACCATTTGTGGCAGTTTATCTGTATAAGTTGATTTCAACTTAGATAAACCACGATACTCCATTATTATCTTAGGTAATGGGTAAGTTAATGCTAACTCTTTTAATACTTCCTCAGCGGTAGAAGCGGCACCTTTAGGGGTTTTTTTAATAACTGGCAATTGCATTTTTTCAAATAAAATTACTTGTAACTGCTTAGGTGAACTTAAATTAAAAGGTTCTTCTGCTAATTCATGAGCTTGTTTTTCAAGCTCTATTAATCGCTCCCCTAACTGCTGACTTTGTGCCGTTAGCATGTGACTATCTATTTTAACGCCTGTTCTTTCAATATCAGATAATACGCTTAATAACGGTAACTCTATATCTGTGAACACACTTTTAAGTGATGTATCTTTATCAAGTTGAGGCCAAATTTCTTGATGTAAACGTAGGGTAATATCCGCGTCTTCTGCAGCATAAGGTGCAGCTTCTTCTAATGATATTTGATTAAAGGTTAATTGCTTTTTACCCTTACCTGCAATGTCTTCAAAACTGATATTAGTATGATTCAAAAATTTTAACGCTAAAGCATCCATATTATGTCTCGTTGCCACACTATTTAATGTGTATGACTCCAACATAGTATCAAAAGCAATACCATTTAACTCATAGCCTGCTCGCGCTAATACACTTTTATCGTATTTAAGGTTTTGTCCTACTTTTGCTTTATTTTCATCTGCTAAAATCGGACCTAGTTTTTTAAATACTAACGCTTTATCTAATTGTTCTGGCGCATCTAAATAATCGTGTGCTAATGGTAAATAGGCAGCTTCACCCGCTTTTACCGCAAAGCTCATCCCTACTAAATCAGCTTGCATGTAATCTAAACTAGTTGTTTCAGTATCAAATGCAAATAATTCACTCATATTAAGCTTTTCAACCCAAATATCTAAAGCTTCTTCAGTTAAAATCGTTGTATAGTCGGTATCTACAGCAGATGCTTCAACCGATGTTTCTTCACTTTGCTCAACAGATTCAGTTTTAACCGCTTTTTTTACTTTTGTTTTTGCTGGTTTGTTTTTTAATAACTCTGTGATCCAACGTCTAAATTCAGATTCAGCATAATATTGGATCAACTGATCTTTATCAGGATCAACTATCTTCAAACTATCAAGAT
>Ga0209396_1004919_pt1 | contig 12833 bp, 10 predicted proteins | sample GOMGulsemesocosm_6_FD_184638 | JGI IMG/M metagenome (GOLD analysis project Ga0209396, IMG submission 184638) | Methane-oxidizing microbial communities from mesocosms in the Gulf of Mexico - GOM8C Gulf of Mexico (SPAdes) (version 2) | ecosystem: Environmental > Aquatic > Marine > Cold seeps...
TTTCATTACCAGATAAATTTGATTTTAGTTTTCATAAGGAATTTACCAAAGAATACGATGACTCAATTGTGAATACAGACATATCTGAAATAGTGCTGGATTTTAGTCGAGTTAATTATCTCGACAGCTCTGCATTAGGGATGATGGTTTTACTTTATAGAAAAGCACAAGCATGTAATAAGAAAGTAGCAGTTAAAAATGTATCAGGGAAAACAGCTGAAATACTAAAAATGGCAAATTTTCAAAAATTGTACGCGTTTGAATGAGAATATAGGTATGAATAATTTAATCGTTAAATTATTGCTAGTTAGTAATGATTATGTAGTCGATTCAATGTTATCTGAAGTGTTTTCGAATAAAAATTTCGAAATGAAAGTGTACAATACCTTTTTTGAAACACGCTTAAAATTAAAAACGAAAGAGTTTTCATTAATAATAATAAATGATGATATGTTAAGTGATGAATCATTATTCTCTTTTGTTCTAGAGTTTTCATCAAGATATCCTATTGTAATTCTTACAGATAAGGATGATGGAGATAATATTGAGAAATATTTCAAAATTGGAATATCGGATTATTTTATAAAACCACTTAATATAAAATTATTCTGGCCAAAAATTAAAAAAATATTAGACGATGATATTCAAAAAAGTAAATATAAGGAAGAGTCGAAGTTGCTTGGTGAACTTATGCATCAGCATAAGGTAGAAGAAAGTATCGCTTATTATGTCTACAACCATATGATAGGTGAAGAGAATAAACCGAGTTTTTTAAGTTCGTATACCCTCTCAGCAGATAATTTTAGTGGTGATATTCAGCTTCATTCCCTTAGTCCATCAGGTTCCCATTATATTTTATTAGCCGATGCGACGGGCCATGGTTTGGCCGCCGCAATCAGCGTATTTCCATTGGCTTCCATCTTTAAATCTATGATAAGTAAGGGGCACTCAGCAGAAATGGTGCTTGAGGAGCTTAACTCAAAATTAGGTGATTATATCCCACCGGATAGATTTATCTCTGCCATTTTAATTGAAATCGATCTATATAGCCGACATCTAAAAATCTGGAATGGAGGTATGCCTACCGCATTAATTTATACAGATAATATGGAAAAAGTAGCTGAATCGGTTTCTGAAAACATGGCGCTAGGTATTCTGAAAGATAATGATTTTGATGCAAACTTAGTTGAAATGGAGCTCCCCAAAAAAGGTTTTTTGTTTATGTACAGTGATGGACTTACTGAGCAGTGCAATAAAGAAGGTGAGGAGTTTGGTGAGGAAAGAGTATTTAATAAAATAAGTCACTCTACCCCAGATGATTTAGTTAAAGAAGTAATGGAGGAGAGTAATAGTTTTAGGGGTAATCAAGCCGTTAATGATGATATTTCTATTTGTGTGATAAATTTTGAAAAAATATAGTGAAATAATAAATTTAGAATGGAATTTTTTCAAAAGTGAATCTAATCTTAACTGTATAATTTAATTATAAATTATATTTTATTTTTATTTCGATGGAGTGAGATATGTATGAACAATAATTTGTTAATTGTTGATGATTCAGCTTCTGTTAGACAAATGATTGAAGCAACATTGAAGTCTGCCAGTTATAGCGTTACCTCTGCTAAAGATGGTAAAGAAGCATTGGATTTATGTAAAACAAAACGCTTTGACTTTGTTCTCACAGATCAAAACATGCCAAGAATGGATGGTTTAACACTGATTAAATCATTACGTGCTTTGGACGCCTATAAAAGAACGCCTCTCATCATGTTAACCACTGAAGCCGGTGATGCAATGAAAGCTCAAGGCAAAGCCGTTGGTGCTACCGGCTGGATGGTTAAACCTTTTGATCCTAAAAAATTATTACAGGTTGTTGCGAAAGTTCTAAATTAAAAACAGGGATGTTTTATGACTATTGATATGAGTCAATTCAATGATGTCTTCTTTGAAGAAAGCCAAGAGCATCTAGATGAAATGGAGCACTTACTGATGGATTTGGATCTTGAAGATCCTGATCCTGAAGCATTGAATAGTGTTTTTAGAGCTGCTCATTCGATTAAAGGTGGCAGTGACATTTTTGGTTTTAAGGCATTAACAGGCTTGACTCATGTAATGGAAAACTTACTTGATAAAGCCCGTAAAGAAACAATCACTCTTAGTGTGTCAATCGTAGATCTCTTTCTTGAGATGATTGATGTTTTAAAATCGATTCTTAGCTGCTATAGAAACGACTCTGAGATTGATTGGGAACTTGTTGGAGTAAGTACAAGGCGTTTAGAAGATGCGGTTACATTAACATCTGATGATGAGGTTACTTCGCAAGATGCTAATACATCTGATGATGAAAGTGGTTTTGGTTTTTTCGAAAGTCCAATTATCAAAGAAGAGGTTGAAGCTTTTGGTTTTTTCGATGATGACAAAAACCAAGACGAAACGACTAAAGCTGACGAAAATGATGATGGTTTTGGCTTTTTTGAAGAAGAATTAAAATCTAGCGTGACAGTAGACGCTAACGAAAATGTTTCTAAAACACATACTAATGTGGATGTGAAAGATAAAACGAATGACACAAATAACTTAGTTGATATAAAAAGCGTACAAACAAAACAGGCTAAAGATAAAAAAACGCAAAAAGCCACTGAATCCTCAAGTGAGTCGTCAACCATTCGTGTTGAGACATCAAAAGTAGATACCTTAGTCAACTTGGTTGGTGAGTTGGTCATTACTCAATCAATGCTAAACATGATTGAAGAAGAGGTTGATGAATCGATCAGCGAAAAAATGTTAATCGCTTTAGTTGAGTTAGAAAGAAATACGAGGGAAATTCAAGAAGCGGTTATGTCTATTCGAATGCTGCCTATTTCTTTTGTGTTTAACCGTTTCCCGCGTTTAGTCCGTGATTTATCTAGCAAGCTTAATAAGACAGTTGAGTTAATCTTGGAAGGTGCTGCCACGGAAATTGATAAAAGTTTAATCGAAAAATTAGCTGATCCTCTTACCCACCTTGTTAGAAATAGTATAGATCATGGTATAGAGCTTCCAGAGGATAGGTTAAAAGCTGGTAAGACTGAAAAAGGCAGCATTACCTTACAAGCGCAGCAGAAAGGCGGCTCAATTGTCATTAGCATTTTAGATGACGGGGCCGGCTTAAATCGCGAAAGAATTTTAAATAAAGCAAATGAGAACAATATCCCACTTCCAAAAAATATTCAGGATAACGAAGTTTGGAACCTGATTTTTGCACCTGGCTTTTCAACTGCAGATCAAGTAACTGATGTGTCCGGTCGTGGTGTTGGTATGGATGTCGTGAAACGTAATATAGAAACATTAGGCGGTCGTATTGAGATTGAATCTATTGCTGGAAAAGGGACCACGTTTCATATTCATTTGCCACTAACCCTTGCCATTGTTGATGGAATGACTGTTGACGTTGCCGGTGAAATTTTCGTGGTACCTCTTGTCAATATTATTGAGTCAATCCAACCTGATAAAACTCAAATTCGACTCATAAAAAATGAGCCCTTGTTATGGGTGCGTGGCGAATATTGGCCAATCATTCCGTTAGGTCAATGTCTATCTGTTGATAATGCCATTGATGACCCTTCAAAAGGAATTGTTGTACTAGTAGAAAGTGCAAAAAAACGTTTCGGTTTATTGGTCGATGATCTAGTCGGTCAGCAGCAAGTCGTAATTAAAAGTCTCGAAAAACATTATAAAAGAGTACCTGGTGTTGCAGGAGCAACAATAATGGGGGATGGCAGTGTCGCGATGATTCTTGATGTCGAGTCACTTTCTAACTCCGTCACTTCACAAGAATACGTGCAACAGGCGGAAGCAATATGAATCAAGCTTCAAGTGATAAAGAAAACTTAATTATGGATGGACAGGAATTCTTAACCTTTATATTAGGAGATGAACAGTATGCTCTAGATATTATGACGGTGAAAGAAATTCGAGGATATGAGGCCGTCACCAAGATTGCAAATGCTCCGCCTTTTATTAAGGGCGTTTTAAACCTAAGGGGCGATATAGTCCCTATTATTGATTTACGCATTAAATTTGATGTAGGAAAGGTAGCGTATGATGACTTTACCATTGTCATCATGCTTAACATTGCTAACCGGGTCGTTGGTATTGTGGTAGATGGCGTCTCAGACGTTATCAACTTATCTTTGAATGATATTAAGCCTGCTCCAGAGTTTGGTGTTGCGTTTGATAGTCAATATCTACATGGATTGGCGCGAGTTGAAGATCAAATGGTAATTTTAGTTAATATCGAAGCATTAATATCAAGTGATGAACTTGGCTTATACGAAAGTAATCGTGATTTAGATATTAGGGAGAATAAGAATGAGCTGGCTTAATAATTTTAAACTAACAACCAAAATGTTGACACTTGGCTTACTAGCCATAGTCGCAATTGCATTGCCTACAGGCTTTTTTATTAATACCGAAGTGGTTTTAATTAACTCTTTGGAGAAAGAGTTAGCAGGTATTGAACCTTTAAGAAAAGTGATGAAACTTGAAGGTTATATTCAAGATCACCGTGGTGCCAGTGCAATTTATCTGGCACAGAAAAATTCAAGTAAACGGGATCTTGATAATCGAGCGGATAAAGTCGTCAAACAATTATCTGAAATCCAGCCTTATTTTCGACAACTAATGCCAAATACTCAGATTAATGGACGTCTTGATTCTTTGCTTAGCAGCTTTTCAGGTCTAAGAACGGAAGTTAAGAATAATAGTATTTCAAAAAAAGATTCCTTTGCTGAACATACTAAATTGATCACCGAAATTAGTTCAAAGATGATTCCAAATATATCTGAATATTTTTATCTTAGGTATGACCCCGCGCCTGAAACATATCATTTAGTGATCGCATCAAATGATGCTTTACCACAAGTATTAGAAGGTGTTTCTAAGTTAAGAGGTTTAGGGGCAGGGGTTTTAGCTGAAGGTGTTGTTGGGATAGAGCAAGCAGGCTTACTTCACATTGCAATAAATAATGTAACGGATGCTTTTACCCTGCTCAATCATAATATTGAGGTCTCTGTTTCTAAATCAACTGATGCTCAAGTACTTGCTTTAAAAGATGAAGCGGCAAAGTTAAACCGTGAATTTACTGAATTTTCTGAGTTAATTGAACATGAAATTTTTCAAAAGCAAATTTTAGAATATTCATCAAAGCAATTTTTTGATGAAACTAGCCTTATGATTGAAGATTTTCACTTATTCGAAGAGCATGTGAACAGTGTTTTAGAGAAGCGCTTAGGAGAAAAAATTACTGAAGCAAATTGGCTTTTATATGAAGCCGCTATCTTCATATCAGTATTGATTTTGCTAAGCTTTGGATTAGGTATTGCGATTGTTAGATCTGTTCTTTTAGGTGTAAAGGAAGCAGTAGATACATCGCAAAGTATATCTAAGAGTTCTTATGAGCACCAATTGGATATCTCTAGGAAAGATGAATTTGGTATGCTTTTTAACGCTTTATCGACCATGGCTAATCAATTAAAAATTGCTGAAATTGAAGCGAAAAGTAATTTTGCAATAAAACAAGCGATTGATAATAGTGCGACTGCTTTCATGATGGCTGATGTTGATAATAAGCTTTTTTATGTCAATCAAACGACAATTAATTTGTTTAAACAGTCTCAGGATGATATTAGAAAATGGGATGCTGATTTTGATGTTGAGTCATTAATTGGTCTTCCGCTTACTAAGCTTGCAAGTCCTGAAAAGTCTGTTGAGTTTGTTTCAACCTTTAATAAAATGACCTCAAATGTCGAATCGAAAACTAATATTGGTGAACGTACCTTTAATCTAAACGCGAATCCGGTATTAGATGAAAGTGGCGCACACCTAGGTTCATGCATTGAATGGGATGATATTACTCAAGCCTTGATTACGGAAGAAGAAACAGCTCGAGTAATGGCATCATTAAATTGCACTACGACAAATGTCATGATTGCAGATGCAGATAGAAATATTTGTTATATGAATGATAGTGTTGTGAAAATGCTGCAAGATTCTGAGGCTGATTTAAGGGCTGTATTGCCGCACTTTAATGTGGCAACTACCTTGGGGAGTAATATTGATATATTCCATGCTAACCCTGCTCATCAGAAAAATCTTCTTGAAAAACTTCAAACAAGTTATTCCTCACAAATTAAAGTGGGCAGACGTCATTATCGTCTTATTGCAAATCCGATTATGTCAGAAGATGGGAGACGCTTGGGCTCTGTTGTAGAGTGGCTAGATAGAACTTTAGAGGTTGAGGCGGAAGAAGAGATTGCTATGTTGGTGTCAGCAGCCGTTGATGGTAATTTCTCAGAAAGAGCCAGTACAGAGAATAAATCAGACTTTATGTTATCCATGGCAGAAGGCCTTAATAAATTACTGGATACAGCCGATGTTGGTCTAAGTGATGTATCTAGGGTGTTATTAGCCCTTTCTGAAGGCGATTTGACTGAAAAAATAGATGCCAACTATAAAGGTACTTTTGACCAGCTTAAAAATTACTCTAATCAAACAACCGAGAGTTTAGCGAGGATCATCGGCGAGATAAGATCGGCAGCGGATACTATCAATACCGCATCTGTTGAGATTGCTCAAGGTAACGCTGATTTGTCAAATCGAACTGAACAACAGGCTGCCAGTCTAGAAGAAACTGCATCTAGCATGGAGGAGTTAACCGGTACGGTTAGGTTAAATGCGGATAATGCGAAACAAGCCAATGCTCTCGCGTCAAAAGCATCTGAAGTGGCTGTCGGTGGGGGTGATTTGATTCAACAAGTTGTTCATACCATGGCATCTATTAATGAGTCGTCGCAAAAAATCTCTGACATCATTGGTGTGATTGATGGAATCGCTTTTCAAACAAATATTCTTGCCCTAAATGCAGCGGTCGAAGCGGCGAGAGCGGGTGAGCAGGGGCGCGGTTTTGCGGTGGTTGCGTCTGAAGTTAGAACGCTTGCGCAGCGATCTGCAAATGCAGCGAAAGATATTAAAGCGCTTATTTCAGACTCGGTGAATAAAATTACAGATGGTAATGCTTTAGTGGGACGGTCTGGCGATACCATGAAAGAGATAGTGACATCGATTAAGAGTGTTAATGACATTATGTCTGAGATAGCCGCCGCATCCGCTGAGCAATCAGCTGGTATCGATGAGATAGGTAAGGCGGTCACTCAAATGGATTCAATGACGCAGCAAAACGCGGCCTTGGTTGAGCAAGCCGCAGCATCAGCTGAAAGTATGCAAACTCAAGCTGATCAATTAACGACGAGAGTAGCAACATTCAAGTTAGCTGACAGTTTGGGTGAAGATGAAGTACAAGAGATTGTAAAGCCCATTAAAAAGCTAGCGCCTAGAAGAATTGAAACCGTTAAGAGGAGAGTGGCACCTCCCGCAATGAAGTCTCAACAAACGGAAGATGAATGGGAAGAGTTTTAATTGTTAAATTCACTCAAGGACGATAATCATGAGTTCTTATATACCAATGAGGACTTCGAGCAAGTTAGGTTATTTTTAAATAAACTAACAGGTATCAACTTAGCCGATAGCAAGGACGCTATGGTTTATAGTCGACTAGTCAGAAGGGTGAGGACGTTAAATTTATCAAGTATTGCTGAGTATTTAGCGTTTGTTTCTTCAAATAGCTCAGAAGAACAAAACTTTATTAATGCATTAACAACAAATTTGACCTCCTTTTTTAGAGAAGAGCATCACTTTCAAGTATTAAAAGATTACCTACTATCAACACCTGGTGTTAAACGTATTTGGTGTGCAGCATCAAGTACGGGGGAGGAGCCTTATTCAATTGCAATTAGTGTGGTTGAGGCACTGGGTAAGTTTGATAGCAATATCGAAATTATCGCATCAGATATTGATAGTAATGTATTAGAAACAGCGGCACTTGGTATTTATCACGAATCAAGAATACAAACCCTAAGCTCCTCTATGAAGAAGCGTTTCTTTCATAGGGGGACGGGTTCTAATGCTGGGTTTGTCAGGGTCGTTCCAGAATTAAGGAAAATGGTAAAGTTTAAACAAATTAATCTATTGGATAGTAAATGGCCGGTTGAGCTGCCTGTTAATGTCATTTTTTGCCGTAATGTCATGATTTATTTTAACCGTGAAATGCAGGAAGCTTTGTTGACTCGTATGGTGAGTTTATTGCCAAAGGATGGATTATACATAGCAGGCCATTCGGAGAACTTTTCTTACTTTTCTCATGTTGTTGCGCCCGTTGGCAAAACAACTTACAGGCCGGCGTAAAGGAGAATACCTGGATGTCTTTTGATTTTGATAACGTTCATGTTGCAACTCATCAGTTCTATGATAGTAACTTTCATGAAAATGCGATTAAAGTCTTACCTGGGGAGTATTATGCGACTAAGGAGAGGAAGCTAATAGTAACGGTACTTGGTTCATGTGTTTCGGTTTGCCTTAGAGATCCTATCTCAGGAATTGGTGGTATGAATCACTTTCTATTACCTCAAGATGAAAGAGAATCATCTGGAATTTTAACGGCATCAGCCCGATATGGGGTTTATGCAATGGAGATATTAATTAATCATTTGATGAAACTCGGGGCTAGAAAAGAATATTTACAAGCTAAAATATTTGGTGGTGCCAATGTTTTACCGGGCATGCCTAACTCTACAGTGGGTGATAAGAACTCTGATTTTGTTAGGATGTATTTATCTAAAGAGCATATTGAGGTTTACAGTAGTGACCTACAAGGTGCGCAACCAAGGAAAGTCTTCTTCTTTACCGATACTGGCAAAGTGATGATTAAAAAACTTAAATCTGCCCATATCGCACCTCTAGTGAATAGGGAGTCGGTTTATCAAACTGATATATCAGAACACACAAAAACAGGTGATATCGACTTATTTTAATGCACTCTTATTAAAAGGATTTTTATGAAGATTAAAGTGTTAGTCGTAGATGATTCAGCGTTAATCCGCAGCTTAATGACAGAAATCATTAAAAATTCTAAAGATATGGAGCTAGTTGGAACCGCTCAAGATGCATTTGTTGCACGGGATTTGGTAAATAAATTTGCGCCAGATGTAATTACACTGGACATTGAAATGCCAAAAGTGGATGGCTTAACATTCTTAACTCGGTTGATGAAAGCAAGACCAACGCCAGTTGTAATGATGTCGACGTTAACGCAAGAAGGTGCAGAAGCGACCTTTAAGTCATTAGAATTAGGGGCCGTTGATTTTATCGCCAAACCCAGTTTTGACGTCGTCAATGGTATTAACCAATACTCTGAACTCATTACAGACAAAATTAGAACCGCTTACCAAGCTAATGTTCGACGAAAACCAAGGCTGATAAATCCCCCCGTAAAGTCATTAAACTCAATAAAAAGTACAAAGATAATTGCTATCGGTGCATCTACTGGAGGGACTGAAGCAATACGAGAGTTATTAGAGTGTTTTCCCTCAAATTCACCGGGAATCGTTATTACACAACATTTACCACCAGGTTTTACCCATTCGTTTGCAAATAGATTAGATAGGTTAACGCAGCTTAATGTTTTCGAGGCAAAAGGAGGAGAAATTATTTCACCTGGTATGGCTTTTTTAGCGCCTGGCGGGAAGCATTTAACGGTTATTAAAGTGGGAGGGAGTTATGTAACCCAATTAAATGATTCTGAAAAAGTATGCGGGCATAAGCCATCTGTGGATTTGATGTTTAACTCATTAGCCGAATTTGGAATGGATAATATTATTGCTATCTTGCTAACAGGAATGGGGAAAGACGGTGCTCAAGGAATGAAAAAGATACATAAGAATGGCGGTTATACAATTGCACAAAATGAAGAGACTTGCGTCGTTTTTGGTATGCCAAGGGAAGCGATAAAATTACAGGCAGTCAATCAGATTTTGGCCTTGGAAGAAATTTCGCAGGCTGTATTTACATAGGAGAGGTATTTTAGAATTGGTTGCGGGAGTAGGATTCGAACCTACGGCCTTCGGGTTATGAGCCCGACGAGCTACCAGACTGCTCCATCCCGCGACGAATGGGCTATTAAAAACAATATTAAATGGTTGCGGGAGTAGGATTCGAACCTACGGCCTTCGGGTTATGAGCCCGACGAGCTACCAGACTGCTCCATCCCGCGACAAATAATGTTATTTTATGATCTTTAAATAGTTGGTTGCGGGAGTAGGATTCGAACCTACGGCCTTCGGGTTATGAGCCCGACGAGCTACCAGACTGCTCCATCCCGCGACGAATGAAACTATTTATTAATCTGCAATTAAATGGTTGCGGGAGTAGGATTCGAACCTACGGCCTTCGGGTTATGAGCCCGACGAGCTACCAGACTGCTCCATCCCGCGACAAATAATGTGCGTTACTCTCTGTAATTTATAATTGGTTGCGGGAGTAGGATTCGAACCTACGGCCTTCGGGTTATGAGCCCGACGAGCTACCAGACTGCTCCATCCCGCGACTAATATACAGAGTTTAAATTTGGTTGCGGGAGTAGGATTCGAACCTACGGCCTTCGGGTTATGAGCCCGACGAGCTACCAGACTGCTCCATCCCGCGACAAATTTAATACGTTGACCCAGTTGTGAAAACTGGTTGCGGGAGTAGGATTCGAACCTACGGCCTTCGGGTTATGAGCCCGACGAGCTACCAGACTGCTCCATCCCGCGACAACGAGGGCGTATTATAGGGAGCGGTCATTGAGAGTCAAGGGTTATCTTGAACTAGCATCGGATTTCTTAAACTAATGGCTCTTTTGAAACCTAAGTCGTCTAGAAACCGTATGATTCCTATGTGCTTAGATTGTTTGTCTTGATTTAGCTTTGCGATAGTTAGCTTTTGCTCTAAAGAGCTAAGGCTCCATCTTCTTATTTTTCGGACAAGGTTTATGTCAGTAATAGCGTTAACGCTATCGAAACAGTCTAATTTCTTTTTATTTATCTTTGATGGTTTTAAATCGCCTATGTATAAAGTGGGAATACCATAACTTGCTGCATAGGTTGCCAGTATCTGTTGTCTATCCGCATCAGTTGAAATAATAATAAACCCAGCTTTTAATATTTGTTTATCGGCTAATGGTCTTAAAGGGTCGAAGTGACAATAAAAATACTCAAGTCCTTGTTGTTGTACTAAGTTAGCCAGTACAAGCCCGATGGGGTCTGTTTTAATGATTGCAATACGCTTACTGATGGGCCCAATGATATTAGGCGGTAAGTAATGAGTATTATTTCGATTAAAACTGTATGACCAATTACAATGAGCTGAAATAGATTTACTCATCCTATCGATGTGTTTTTTAACGTTACCTGAAGGTTCAAATTCAGCGGGTAGTTTGTTACATATAAGAGGGATCTTTAGCGCTGGTTTAATTAGTTTTGCTAAAAGATTCGACTCACTACCCATACTAATTAGAGTATCAGGTTTATGAAGGTGTACCGCATTCAATAAAGCACGCATACTGTACTGACACCGATCAACACCATTAAAGTCATCAATACAAAATGAAAGGAACCTTGATTCTATTTCATAGTCAGAACAGGTATCTATAAAAGTATCGATAAAAAATTGCAGTTGCCTTGGTGCGTGTCTAGCGTCCCAAACAATAAGGACTTTATGCATTAAGCTTTCTCGGTTAGGTGAATTTAAAACGGATTCACGAAAGTGAATTTAATTTGTAACATGAATATAAAGGTATCCTAATGTTTGATCATAGTAAATTACAAGCGGTTAAAGAAAAAATAGTTCCCCAAGATGATGCTTTATTAGGAAGAGATGACGTAATGCAAATTACGGCAGTACATGCTGTTAATAATGAAAATATGAACCGAGTCTTAGCTCAAAATGAAGAACGAATAATTTTGGGTATGGGATGCTTTTGGGGTGCTGAAAGAAAACTGTGGAATACCTTGGGTGTGATAGTGACGTCTGTTGGCTATGCAGGTGGCTATACGAAGAACCCAACGTATGATGAAGTCTGCAGTGGTGCAACTGGGCATGCTGAAGTAGTGAATGTTATTTTTGATACTGAAAAGACCGACTTAGAAAGTATTCTAAAGGTATTTTGGGAAAACCATAATCCAGCGCAAGGGATGAAGCAGGGTAATGATGTAGGGACTCAGTATCGGTCTGCAATATACATCACAGATGAGGCCCAGAAAGATATCGTAGAAAAATCTTTGCAAACATATCAAGAACGTTTAGCCGTATCTGGCTTTGGACAAATAACAACAGATTGTGCGGTATTGGGAACATATTATTTTGCTGAAGAATACCATCAGCAATACCTTCATAAAAATGTAAACGGATATTGTGGTTTAAAGGGTACCGGAGTTGCGTGCACTATATAGGTAATATGAAATTGAGCTTATCAAACTCTGTGTTAAATAAGTTCAATTAAATTGCAAAAGTGCTTGCCATAAATTATGAAACACGTATTATACGCCTCCACTGACACGGGGAAGCAAACAAAGCTTCACTGACAAGTTACCAAGTAACTTACTATCAAACACTGATAAGTCGGACGCTCTTTAAAATAGTTAATCAGATAATTTGTGTGGGCACTCGCTAGAGACTTCAGCAAGTTATTCAAGTTGTTAATTACTACGGTAATTGATGTTTGGATGACTACAAAAAAATTGAAGTCTTACGAGAGTCGACACTAAAACGCTTTATGTTTGATTCGTTAGTTCGAATCAAGTTTAAAAGTCAGAAGTAAAGATTTGAGTAAGCAATGATTTTAAACTGAAGAGTTTGATCATGGCTCAGATTGAACGCTGGCGGTAGGCTTAACACATGCAAGTCGAGCGGAAACGAAGATA
>Ga0209396_1004920_pt1 | contig 12825 bp, 11 predicted proteins | sample GOMGulsemesocosm_6_FD_184638 | JGI IMG/M metagenome (GOLD analysis project Ga0209396, IMG submission 184638) | Methane-oxidizing microbial communities from mesocosms in the Gulf of Mexico - GOM8C Gulf of Mexico (SPAdes) (version 2) | ecosystem: Environmental > Aquatic > Marine > Cold seeps...
CCAAATGATCCCCATCTCTTGGTATTTGATATTAGCCGCTATTTTATTTGTCATTGGCGCTGCAGGCGTATTACTACGGCGTAATGTGTTGATTGTGCTGATGTCTCTCGAACTCATGCTCAACAGTGTCAATATCAATCTGATCGCCTTCGGGTATGAAATGAACGATCCTCGCGGCCAGATCATGGCTATTTTTATTATTGCAATCACCGCAGCCGAAGTCGCCATTGCACTTGGCATACTGGTGGCTTTATTACGTAACAAACGCACATTAGAAGTGGACGACCTGACAATCATGAAAGGCTGAGACTGGAATTGATGACTCTTATCAACATGGAATTACTGAATTGGGAATTAATATTATCCATAAGGCCGGCTTTAGCAGTCACAGTCTCACTCATCGCTGCGGGCGTCATACTGTGCCTGCATAATCGCACCAACGCACGGGATGCGGTATCGGTTGTTGCTGCGGTGATAAAGTTCATCATCGTTATTTCAATGGCGCCATTAATACTGGCTGGCAATACTGTCGACCTGACCTTATTTGAAATCCTGCCAGGTGTTGATTTTGCGTTTCGGGTTGACGCGCTGGGCATGGTATTTGCCACAGTATCCAGCCTATTATGGATATTAGCCGCCATTTATTGTATCGGTTATATGCGCAGCCAGAATGAGAAAAATCAGACCCGATTTTATGCCTCTTTTGCCGTCTCGCTATCTGCTGCTGTGGGGGGAGCATTTGCCGCTAATCTGTTTACGCTGGTGATCTTTTACGAACTACTCAGCCTTATAACTTACCCATTGGTTTATCATAAAGAAAACCAGGCATCCTGGAATGGTAGTAAACGATATATCGTCTATTTGGTGGGGGCCTCAAAATCCTTTTTACTTGCCGCACTGGCGCTTACTTATCAACTTACTGGCAGCTTTGATTTCTTACCCCAAGGCCTGTTTAAAAATGTCGTCGCCGCCGATGGCTTATTGATTATTATCTATTTCTGCTACCTGTTTGGATTTGCCAAATCAGCCATCATGCCGTTCCACGCCTGGCTGCCAGCGGCCATGGTCGCACCAACTCCTGTCAGCGCTTTGTTACACGCGGTCGCGGTGGTAAAAATGGGGGTATTCTGTCTGTTACGGGTCATTTTCCATGTGTTTGGTATCAAGCTGATGAGTACCTTGGGTCTTGGCATCATCACCGCTTATCTGGTGTCTTTCACCATAGTTACCGCCTCTATTTACGCCCTGACCCGAGACGATTTGAAAGCAAGACTGGCCTACTCCACCGTCAGCCAACTCTCTTATATCATTCTCGGCGCAGCCATGCTGACACCAGTGGCTGCCATAGGGGGAATAATCCATATCGCCGCCCATGCCTTTTCAAAAATCACCCTGTTCTTCTGTGCTGGCTCTATTTATTGTGCCAGCCACCGCAAGAAGATCAGTGATCTTTCCGGCATAGGTAAAAGACTGCCTATCACTATGGCAGCATTTTTCATCGGTTCCCTCGGTATGATAGGCATCCCGCCAACCGGTGGTTTTATCAGTAAATGGTATCTAGTAGTGGGGTCTGTCGATGCCGGACAGATGGCGCTGTTAATCGTACTGCTGGTTAGCGCTGTGCTTAATGCGGCTTATTTTCTGCCCGTCACCTATAAAGCCTTTTTTGAGCGGGAAGAAACACCCAAAGACCCGTCACTGGTGGCGGCCAATGATATCCACGAGATCCCAATGGTCGCAGTGCCCTTACTGATCACTGCGCTATTGTCTTTGCTATTGGGACTCTATCCGGACTATTTTTTAGGCTTAGCCAATACCTTAGTCACAGACGTATTTGTCACAGGAGAATCGCTACCATGATGGCAAAACTAGTCAACTTCTTCGGTGACAAAAAATACACCAGAATACGCTGGCGCCTGTTAGTCGTCACTTTAGTGGGCATAGTCATTGCCGATTTTCTGGTTGCAAGACCTCACGGTTATAACTTTTGGGATGCAATACCCGGCTGGGGAGCGCTACTTGGGTTTATCGGCTGCGGCTTGATCGTATTAGTCAGCAAATTCATCGGCAAAAAAATCGGTATCTCCAAGAAGGAAGACTATTATGACTGAATGGTTCTCCTTCTCCATGATGCCAGCCTTTCTGCTACTCGTCGGCGGTCTGCTGCTGCCGTTATTTAAAGGCAATAGCCAAAAATCTTACTCAATCATCATTTCACTGCTGGTGATCTTTTCTCTGACCCAGATGGAAATGGGGAGCGTCGGCGAAATTGACTTTGCCGGTATCTCATTAGTCATGTTCAACGTTGACAAACTGAGTCTATTTTTTGGCTGGGTATTTGCTATTGCGGCGCTGATCGGCAACATTTATAGCTTGCATATCAGTCATACAGGCCAAAGAGTTGCGGCGTTTCTTTATATGGGTAGTGCCTTTCTCGTACTCTTCGCAGGTGATTGGTTTACCCTGTTAGTCGGCTGGGAGATCATGGCATTTGCGTCTGCTTACCTGATCTTTGCCACTCGAAAAAAAACCGCTGTGAAAGCAGGCTTTCGTTATCTAATGGTGCATGTCACCGGCGGGGTATTACTGTTTGCTGGTATTGTACTACATGGCCTTGAAACCGGGTCTTACTTGTTTGGGCCAATCGATGGCGCACAACAAGGGGGTATAGCATATACCTTGATTCTGATCGCCTTTATGATAAATGCCGCGGTTCCACCGTTAAATGCCTGGCTCACCGATGCTTATCCGGAGGCAACAGTGACAGGCGCGGTATTCTTAAGTGCCTTTACCACCAAAACCGCTGTTTATGTGATGATCCGCGCCTACCCCGGCGCAGAAATCCTGATCGGTTTTGGGGTTTTCATGGCGCTTTATGGGGTGATATTCGCGATGCTGGAAAATGATTGCCGTCGCCTGCTGAGCTATCATATTGTCAGTCAAGTCGGTTACATGGTCGCAGGCATCGGTATCGGCACCGAAATGGCCCTGAACGGTAGTTCTTCCCATGCCTTCGCACATATTATCTATAAAGGTCTATTGTTTATGGGGGCTGGCGCTGTCATTCATATGACAGGCAAACGTAAGCTCACCGAACTCGGCGGCCTCTACCGAACGATGCCCTGGACGGTAGCGTTTTACATGGTTGGCGCATTTGCTATCGCAGGCTTTCCTTTCTTCAGTGGTTTCGTCAGTAAAAGTATGGTCATCGCCGCGGCCGCAGGGGATCATCATGCGACAGCCACGCTGTTACTTATGTTAGCTTCTTCCGGTACCTTCCTGTCAACAGGGCTTAAACTGCCTTATTATATGTTTTTTGGTAAGGATTCCGGCCTCAGCCCCAAAGATCCACCAATCAATATGTTAGTGGCCATGGGTATTGCCGCGTGCTTCTGCATTGGCATCGGACTCTTTCCTGCTCTGCTTTATAACATGCTGCCTTATGCTGTTGAATTTGAACCCTATACAGGTGCACATATCACCGAAAGTCTCGGTATATTGATGTTCACCCTGTTGGCTTTTGTACTGTTACTTAAATACCTCAATCCCAAGAATACCATCAGCATCGATACCGACTGGTTTTATCGGCGCGGGGCGGCTGTATTTATGTGGCTAGCCAATAAACCCGTGCTCCGGTGGGAACAGATGGTCATCACGCTGGGTGATGGCGTGATCCTCAATACCCTGCATCGATTGTCCAAACACAGCCTGACAGTCGATACTCATGTTGTCGATGGCGCGGTTAACGGCGTGGCGAAAACAGCAATGAAAAGCGGTAACTTGTTGCGCCGCCTGCAAACTGGCATTATTTCCCATTATGCCCTTGCGATGGCGATTGGCCTGTTTTTAGTGATCGCCGTTTATATGCTGATTGGGGATGAGGCCTTATGACAGACTCCTTGATGACCAGTTTATTCATAGAAAATGTACCGATATTAAGCATATTGATATTTTTACCTGCAATAGGCGCATTATGCGTGCCCTTCCTATCAGGTAAAAACGCAGTGCGCTGGTTTACGTTGACCATATTGTTTGTCGATTTCCTCATTGCCACTTGGTTGCTGGTCATTTTTGATAATAGCACCGCCCAAATGCAATTTGTGGAGAGTAAACCTTGGGTACCCTCTCTGGGCATAACCTATAAATTAGGTATTGATGGAGTCAGTGTTTTATTTCTATTCTTAACATCCCTGCTCGGCTGGATCTGTGTGTTGGCGTCCTGGAACGCCATTGATAAACGCCTCAAAGAATTTATGATCTGTCTGCTGGCAATTCAGAGCCTGATGCTTGGGGTTTTCTGCGCGTTAGATCTGCTGTTATTTTATGTATTTTGGGAAGCGATGTTAGTCCCCATGTATCTGATGATAGGTATCTGGGGTGGCGAAGATCGCATCTATGCCGCGTTTAAATTTTTCCTTTATACCCTTGCTGGCAGTCTGATTTTTCTGGTCGGGATATTGGTGCTGTATTTCGAAGGTGGGCGAACCTTCGATATCTTGGTATTAATGGATGTGTCATATGACTTTGAGCTGCAGCGCTGGGTCTTTATCGCGTTTCTGATCGCATTTGCGGTCAAGGTGCCTATGGTTCCATTCCATACCTGGCTACCGGATGCCCACGTACAAGCCCCCACCGCGGGCAGTATTATTCTGGCCGGGGTACTGCTAAAAATGGGCGCATACGGTTTCATTCGTTTTTCGTTGCCAATGTTACCCGATGCTGCCCATTATTTTGCCCCGCTAATACAAGGGTTGTCGGCCGTCGCAATTGTCTATGGGGGCTTCCTCGCATTAGCGCAGCAGGACATCAAAAAACTGATCGCGTATTCTAGTATCAGCCACATGGGATTTATCACTTTGGGGCTTTTTACGTTCACGACCAATGGCACAACCGGAGCCGTGATCCAAATGTTTAACCATGGCATTACCACGGGTGCCTTGTTCCTGTTTATTGGCCTAGTGTATGAGCGCACCCATTCACGGGATATTCCGGCTTATGGCGGTTTACTCAAGGCCATCCCCTTTTACGGCATATTTTTTGCGATATTCTTACTGTCTTCCATGGCCGTACCCGGTACTAACGGATTTATTGGCGAAATACTGGTGCTGTCAGGGACTTTTGGCGTCAATAACGGGGCCGCGACTGCTGGTGTGTTAGGGGCTTTGCTCGGCGCAGCTTACCTGTTAGGCATTTATCGTCAAATGCTATTGGGACCAGTCCGTATTCCTGGTGCTGCCAAGATGTGGGATCTTAATGTGCGAGAGATTTGCTGTGCGCTGCCGCTCCTGCTCTTTGTGTTCTGGCTTGGATTTTATCCTAAACCCTTCCTCAGTATTCTGCAACCGACCCTAAAACACCTGCTTGAACAAACAGTAGGAGCAGGCTTATGAGCGACATCGCAGAAAAACAAACAGCTGCTGACTTAGCTACCGTAGATCTAACGGCTATCAGCCAATCAGTATTGGCGAGTGGGCCAGAAATTATCATCATTATCGGTGCCTGTGTGGCGTTGATGTTATCGCTGGTGCCACACCCTCGCCAGAATCAACTGCTGGCAGGTGTTTCGGTATTCATGATTTTACTTGCCGCCTGTATGAGCTATGCCCTATCCGACTTTCCGCAAACAGCTTATGCCGGTATGTTCGTCGTTGATGGATTTTCCACTTTTTTCAAAGTTATCCTTTATCTTGGCACCACGTTAACTGTGCTTATGTCAGGTAACTATCGACCCAATAACGGACTAATCAAGGACGGTGTGTTCCAGGGTGAATATTATGCCTTACTGCTGTTTGCACTTTTGGGTACGATGATCATGGTATCCAGCACCGATCTCCTGCTCATCTATATCGGTCTGGAACTACAGGCGCTCTCGATTTATGTGTTAACGGGGTTCCTCAAGACTGACCTAAGATCCAATGAAGCGTCTTTAAAATACATCATTCTTGGTGCTTTTTCGTCCGGTATTATCCTTTACGGCATGTCTTTATTTTATGGTCTGACCGGTACCACTAACCTCAACGATATGGCTGTAGCGCTGTCTACCTTGGACTTGTCCGACCCTATGTTGATCCTCGCTACCTTGTTTATGCTGGTTGGCCTGTTATTTAAAGTCGGTGCAGTCCCCTTCCACATGTGGGTACCAGACATTTATCAAGGCGCACCGTCACCGATCACCGCTTATATGTCGGTGGCCTCCAAAGCGGCCGCATTTGCCGTTATCATGCGCATTTTCATGCAGGATCTTTCGGTGCTACAGCCCATTTGGATTTTAAACATTACGGGTATTGCCGTACTGACGATGACGCTGGGCAGCTTTGTGGCACTAGCACAAAAAAACATCAAACGCATGCTGGCTTATTCCAGTATTGCTCACGCTGGTTTTTTGATGCTGGGCCTAGTGGCTGGTGGCAGAGACGGGATGGCAAGTATCATGCTTTATCTACTGATTTATACGTTTATGACAATCGGTATTTTTGCCGTCATCATTCTATTAAATAAAGGGGTGAGCCTCGGTGAGCCAATCGAAGACTTTTCTGGTCTGGCAAAAACGCATCCAGGCCTGGCATTTATGAGTCTGATTTTTTTATTTTCTCTGGCTGGAATTCCGCCAACCGGTGGTTTTTTTGCCAAGTTTTATGTGCTAACAGCGCTTGTAGATACAGGCCATGTAATATTGGCTGTGATCGCCGTGCTGTTGAGCGCCGTCGCGGCCTGGTTTTACATTCGAATCATCATGTTGATGTATGTACAGCCACCAGCACCAGTACTAACACAAGCGGCCGAGATACAGCTTACCCCATCCATACGCATTGTTTTGTTAATCGCCACAATCGGCACCTTACTGACTGGGGTGTTACCCGCCTGGTTCCTTGGTTTTGTAGCCGATTCAATCCCCCTTGCTCTTGGATAAAAGCCCAAAACAAGACTACAGTTAAAAAGAGCCTAGTTGTAGGAGAGCAGAGTAAATGCCTATTGATTTTTTACCGGTGTTTTTGATGGTTGCGGTTGTCGTTACACTGGCCGCATTTATCCTGACCGTCTCCCGCCTGCTCAGGCCAGACAATCCCTATCCAGAAAAGAATCGGCCCTATGAATGCGGTATAGACCATGTTGGGGAAGCGTCAGCTGGATTATTTAAAGTACAGTATTTTGTGATTGCCATTCTGTTTGTCGTATTTGATGTAGAAACCATGTTTCTGTTCCCTTGGGCGATGGTGCTGGCAGACCTCGGCTTGTTTGGTTACATCGAAATGTTTATTTTTATCATGATGCTGTTGGTTGGATTTATCTACGCTTGGATAAAAGGTGCCTTAGAATGGGAAGTTTGACAGAACGATACAAAGATAATGTACTTTTTACCACTTCCGATAGCATTATCAATTGGAGCCGAAAATCATCCCTGTGGCCGGAAACCTTTGGCATTGCCTGCTGCGCCATAGAAATGATCGCGGCCGGCTGTGCTAGATATGATCTTGACCGTTTTGGTGTCGTTTTCCGCTCCTCTCCCCGCCAGTCTGACGTGATGATCATCGCTGGAACTGTGACCAAAAAAATGGCACCAATTATCAGGCGTCTTTATGATCAGATGCCAGAGCCAAGGTATGTGATAGCCATGGGTACCTGCGCCATCTCAGGTGGTGTTTACAATACCTATTCTGTGGTGCAAGGTTCAGACCTTTTTGTCCCGGTTGATGTTCATGTAGCCGGGTGTCCGCCTCGCCCCGATGCACTCTTACATGCCATGGTGCTACTACAAGAACAGATCACCGGTAGCCGTCAGTCTAACCAAGCTCAAGAACAAGCCTCCCCGCCGCCAGCCTTTGAGAAAGAGAATATATGATCATGCCGAGCCAGTTTCCACTTAACAAGCTCATCGATAATTTCAACGGCCGCATCAGCATAGATCCAAACGTCATCGATATGCCCTGTGTCATCGTCAGCCCGCAAAACCTAGTGGAACTGTGTTTATTTCTGCGCGACGACGACGCATTCAAATTTAATTTTATGGCTGATATTGGCGGTATTGATTTTTATCCAGATACCCCACGCTATCAACTTGTCTATCACCTTTATTCAATTTCACTGGGATGGCGAGTACGCATAAAATGTCCGCTAGATGACCCACCCAAAGTACCGACCATCACCCACCTCTGGACCACTGCTAACTGGCATGAACGGGAAGCCTATGACATGTTTGGTATCGTCTTCGAAGGTCACCCAGACTTGCGCCGGATCTATATGTGGCAAGACTTTGAAGGGTGGCCCATGCGTCGTGATTTTCCGCTGCGCGGTTACAAAGATAAATATAATCCATTTGGTGAAGAGAGACCGACCACCACACAGGGGCCCGTCGGAGATATTCTATGACTGATGTCAATATCATCCACGAAAGCAAACAAGAACATGGCTTAAGCCGCGAAGTATTGATGAACCTTGGGCCACAGCATCCCAGTACCCATGGGGTATTACGTCTGTTACTACAGATGGACGGTGAAATTGTAAAACGCATTGAACCACACATTGGCCTATTACACAGAGGTACCGAAAAGCTGTGTGAAAGTTTCACTTATACCCAGATCTTTCCGCTCACCGATCGGTTGGACTATCTTTGCCAACCGTCCAATAATCTGGGCTATGCGCTAGCGGTAGAATCCTTACTTGATATCAAAGCGCCGGAACGGGCGCAATATATCCGGGTATTAATGGCAGAACTGTCTCGGATCTCTGGGCATTTACTGATCACAGGCGCGCTACCGATGGACGTTGGCGCAATAACAACCTTGCTCTATACCATGCGTGACCGAGAAATGATCATGGACCTGATGGAGATGATCAGCGGCGCACGTATGCACACCTCCTTCTGCCGAGTTGGTGGTGTAAGAGAAGACCTGCCTGACGGCTGTGCCGAACGTATTATTGAATTTTGTGACATCTTCGAAAACAGCATTTCTGATTATGAAAATCTGGTGGGAAACAACCGCGTATTTCTTGCTCGGGTAGAAAATGTCGGCAACATCACAGGGGAGGATGCAATCGCCCTCGGCCTTAGTGGCCCCTGCTTGCGGGCTTCCGGTGTAGACTGGGATATCCGCCGAGATGCCCCTTACGAGATTTACGACAGACTCGATTTTAACGTTATCGTACGCACCGATGGCGACTGTTATGACCGTTGGAAATGCCGGGTCGACGAAATGCACGAAAGCCTGAAAATGATCCGCCAATGTGTTGCACAAATGCAGCCGGGTCCATTTTTACTCGATGACCCTAAGATCGCCTTTCCAGTCAATAAAGACCTGCTGGCTCATTCTATGGAAGCTCATATACATCATTTTAAACTGGCTGCCGAAGGTTTCAAAGTACCCAAAGGCGAGGTTTATACCGCCATCGAAGCGCCAAAAGGGGAACTTGGTTTTTACATCATCAGTGATGGCACTGAAAAACCATTTAGAGTCAAAATCAGAGCACCCTCTTTTGTTAACCTACAGGCGCTGACCGACCGCACCACTAATCTTAAATATCTGGCCGATGTGATAGCCATGATAGGTTCACTCGACCCGGTAATGAAGGAGGTGGACAAATGACCGCAGAATATTCCAAACAAACTATCATAGCCGATCTTACCGCCCCTATCGCAGACATTGTAAAACGCTATCCGACCCAGCGCAGCGCGATCATGCCAGCGCTTTATCTGGCTCAGGAGAAATATGGTTTTATCGACGAAACAGCCTATCTGGCAATCTCAGAGATCTTAGACGTACCGGAGATCTGGGTGTTTGAATTGGCCAGTTTCTATACCCTGTATAAAAATAAAAACATCGGTAAATGTCACCTGCAGATCTGTACCAACGTCCCCTGCATGTTACGTGGCGCGTATGACATGCTCGAACACCTACAAACCCGACTCGGCATTAGCCAAGGAGATACCAGCAAAGACGGTCTTTTTACCCTGAGTACAGTGGAATGTATCGGCTCTTGTGATGTCGCACCCGCCATGATGGTTAATGAAATCTATCACACCAAACTATCCAAACAGAGCATAAACCAATTACTCGACCAATTAACACAGGCGGAAACTGAATCCTTAGCAACAGATATATTGTCGTTAACGCAGAATACGTCTTCCGCAAATAATGAGCCCTTAGCAAATGAACAGCCGTTAGCGAATAAACAGTTTTCAGAAAATACAGAGTCGTTGACCAAGAGTGAGCCAACAGCAGGGCCAGAGTCATGAGCGAATTAGTATTGTTAAAACATATCACTCATCCAGACTCTACTGATATCGAATTTTATGAAAAAAACGGTGGTTATCAGGGATTAAAAAAAGTCCTGAGTGACTATTCCCCCGGTCAGGTGATCGAAACAATCAAAACATCCAGCCTGCGCGGTCGTGGTGGTGCCGGTTTTCCAACAGGCTTGAAATGGAGTTTTGTGCCCAAGGATGATGGCAAGATCCATTACCTGTGTTGCAATGCCGATGAAGGGGAACCTGGCACATTTAAAGACCGACTGCTGATGGAACGAGACCCACACCGGGTAATTGAAGGTATGATTATTGCGGCTTACGCGATTCAATCTCAGGTAGCTTATATCTATATTCGTGGTGAATATGGTTTATCAATTGAAAAGATATCACAAGCGATCAAAGCCGCTTACGCCAGAGGTTACCTTGGCAAAAATATCTTTGGTTCTCGTTTTTGTCTCGATATCTATATCCACAAAGGTGCTGGTGCTTATATCTGCGGTGAAGAAACGGCACTGCTGGAATCAATTGAAGGCAAGCGTGGACAACCCAAATTAAAACCGCCTTTCCCGGCAGTATCAGGTCTTTATGGCTGCCCAACCGTGGTCAATAACGTCGAAACCTTGGCCTGTGTCGCACATATTTTTGCCCGTGGCGTTGACTGGTTTACCGCCATCGGGCCTGAAGATGCACCCGGTCCACGTCTATTTGGTCTTAGCGGACGCTTACAGAATCCAGGGATCTACGAGTTACCAATGGGACTTTCTCTGCGTGAGTTGGTTTTTGACTATGGTGGAGGCCCTTTGACCGGACAACTTAAAGCGGTGATACCAGGTGGATTATCAGCACCAATGATCCCTTTAGCAGGACTTGATGTGAAGATGAACTTTGCCGATTTGGCGGCTGCCGACAGCATGATGGGCTCAGCTGCAGTAATCGCACTGGATGAGACTACCTCGATTCCAGTCATTGGCAGACGGATAGCCGAGTTTTTCTCCCATGAAAGCTGCGGTAAATGTACACCTTGCCGAGAAGGTCTGCACTGGGCCAGTAAGATTCTTAACCGCATCGAGTCTGGACAAGGTCGCCCAGGAGACCTAGAGCAATTACAAGTATTATGCGGCGGCATATTTAACAATAGCTTCTGCGCGCTGGGTGTCGGTGCATCATGGGCAATAGGAGCCACCCTGAAACATTTCAGCCATGAGTACGACGCCCTTATCACCCAACAAACCATCCCTGTGCGCGACAGGACACGCTTATGATCAAGTTCAAAATCAATGGTCAGGAGATTGAAGTAGAAGAAGGCACCACGATTCTTAACGCGGCACGCGCCAGCACTGTTGAGATCCCAACATTCTGTTATCAAGATAGGCTGTCCATCTTAGCCAGTTGCCGCATGTGTCTGATAGAAATCGAAGGCAGACCAAAACTAGAGCCCGCTTGCGCCACCGTCGTATCTGAAGGCATGGCAGTACTCACCCATTCGCAAAAAGTGGTTACCAGCCGCGAAGATATGTTGGAGATCCTACTGGCTAATCACCCACTCGATTGCCCGGTCTGTGACAAAAGTGGCGAATGTGAACTGCAGGATACGGTGTTTGAATATGGCAAAGGAGATTCAAGGCTTGCAGATCCAAAACGCGTATTTAGAATCGACGATATTGAACTGAATAATGTCATCACCTTTAATGCCAATCGCTGTATCCAGTGTCAACGTTGTGTCCGGGTTTGTGAAGAAGTGGTCGGTGATGTGGCACTCGGCACTATGGAGCGCGGGTTAGATTCAGAGATTACCGGTGTCGGTAACAGTTTGAAAGATTGCAGTCATTGCGGCAACTGCATCGAGGTCTGTCCGGTGGGGGCGCTGATGAGTACGCCATACCGTTATAAGGCTCGCCCTTGGGATCTTGAAAAGTTTGAAACCACCTGTGGCATGTGCGGTACTGGCTGCAGTATGACCATAGAAACCCGTGAAGGTAAACTTGCGCGGGTAAAAAGCCAATACAAAACGGGCATCAACGGTGAACTGCTGTGTGCGAAAGGCCGCTTTGGGTTTGATTTTATCGACGGAGGTGAACGCATCACCCAACCTATGATACGTAAAAATGATGTCATGACACCTGTAAGTTGGTCCGAAGCGTTAGATTTCATCATCAACAAAACTCTGAATACCCTCAGCAATAACGGTCATATCAAAGGCCTTATCTCACCACGCCAAACCAATGAAACCGCCTTTATGTTTCAGAAACTAATGCGGGAAGTTTTCCAGTCGTCTGACATCCATGCTAGTTGTCGATTCTCAGGCCTGAACCTGCAACCGGAAACCAATGATATCCTGAACAACTTGCTCACCCAGACCTATAGTCGCCAACCACTGGCTGAAACCCTAAAAAGCGACTGTGTGTTTATATTAGGCGGTAACATCTGTGATGAAAATCCAGTGTCGAGTTACCTCGTCCGACAACACAAGCGGGACAATCATAATCACTTATTATTGGCAAGCTCTAGACCCAGTGCTTTAGATGATATTGCCACTGAAAAATTGCGTTTACTGCCTGGTAATGAAGCGAGGTTATTGGCGG
>Ga0209396_1004922_pt1 | contig 12816 bp, 10 predicted proteins | sample GOMGulsemesocosm_6_FD_184638 | JGI IMG/M metagenome (GOLD analysis project Ga0209396, IMG submission 184638) | Methane-oxidizing microbial communities from mesocosms in the Gulf of Mexico - GOM8C Gulf of Mexico (SPAdes) (version 2) | ecosystem: Environmental > Aquatic > Marine > Cold seeps...
GTGGCTACTGCAATCATGAAGAGGCAATAGTATTATCTGACACTTCTTATGAAGAGTTAGAATTACGGCCTTATTTAGAAAAAATGGGGGGCCAGTCGCACACTGAAAAAATTAGTATGTTGCACTGTAAAACTTGTGGTGCCAATCAACATGTAGAAGAAAATTACAAGTCCTTACATTGCGTGTATTGTAGTCAGCCTTTAATTGTAGAAGACGCTTATGATGAAGACTGGATATTACCCAGCGCAGTACTTCCTTTTCAATTGAACCATCAGCAATCACACACTATTTTTAAAAAATGGGTGAATGGCCTATGGTTTGCTCCGAACAAACTCAAACGTGCAGCCTTAGATCCAGAAAAAACAAAAGGGTTATATGTTCCGTATTGGACCTTTGATGCTGAATTATATGGTGAATATGAAGGACAACGAGGAGATTATTACTATGTTACCGAAAGTTATAACACTACTGTTAATGGTAAAAATGTAACTCGTACGCGTCAAGTCCAAAAAACACGATGGTCTTATGCTTCAGGAACTATTAGTGGGTTTGTTGATGACACATTAATTAGTGCTTCAGAGAAAAAAAAGAATACTATTCCTCATAAAATAACTCATTGGGATTTAGACAAACTAGAGCCCTTCAGCTCTAGTTATTTAGCAGGTTTTGTGACTGAAAAATACACTTTATCACTAGAGGATGGACATTTAAAATCTACCGAAAAAGCCAAGCAAATTGCCAATGGATGGGCAAGACAAGATATTGGTGGTGATACACAACAAGTACACCAATTAAACATGAAGTTAAACGAAGAAACTTTTAAACATGTACTGTTACCTGTATATATTTCCTCTTATGTGTTCAATAGCAAAAAATACCATTTTTATGTAAACGGACAGAGTGGAACTATTGACGGGAATAGACCCTACTCTTTTTGGAAGATATTCTTTTTAGTACTGTTTATAATTGCAATTATTGGAGCTGTAATTATTTTTGGAGAGCAAGCGCAATAATCTTTCATAAAACACTTTTAAAAAAAATTACAAAACATAGGTGACCTTTTTACAATTTGACCATTAATAGATAAAACAGTTTATGAATGATAAAAAAATTTTAGGTTTTTTTGAAAATGGTCAACGAGAAAAAGCCTTTAAAGAACTCTATACGTTATACCCTAGAATAGAAAAACTCATTCTTTCAAAGGGAGGTCAAAAGCAAGATGCTTTAGATGTGTTTCAAGAGGCGCTTATTGTATTGTATAAAAACTTATTAAAGTCCGATTTTAAACTATCATCTTCATTTTACACTTATTTACATTCCGTTTCTAGGTTTATATGGAGTGATATTCAAAAGAAAAACAAGAAAACAAATTATGAGACTCTTCATCATGAAGAATCTTTTCAAGAGTATTTAGACGAACGTAAATATCAATTTGCAGAGAAATCATTTTCTGAATTAGGAGAGCGTTGCAAGCAATTATTACTACTATTTTATCATCAAAAAATGTCTTTCAAGAACATTGCCAAAGCAATGCAATTTTCTTCCGACAAGGTAGCTAAAAACCAGAAATACAAATGTTTAGCAAAAGCGAAAGCGAACTTTAACGCAATTCAATCTTAATTCAGAAATTATGAAAAACCATATTCAAAACATAGAACTCGTTAATCAATATTTAAATAACGAACTCAATAATAGTGAACGAGAATCCTTTACCGAGAGACTAACAGAAGACAATGAATTTAAAAATCTTTTTGATGAGCAATCCAGTTTTATAGAGGGGGTAAAACGTTATGTACTTAAAGGCGAAATTAAACAAGCCTATCGTACTTATAAACTTTATAAATTACTGAAGATATTAGGCGTAACATTACTCGTTGTTAGTTTAATAATCACTTTCTTTTCTTTAATCAAAAAAAGCTCAGATACTATAACTATTGATAAACCAACTACAGAAATATTTAGTACTAGTAGCTCGAATACAGTCAAAAAAGCTACCCTTTCTGAGGCTACTATCAAGTCTGTTGACCCTATTGTTAAAACCATTGAATCAAATACTGATACCCCTGAACAAACCTCAACTTCAGAAGTCCTAATCGTTCCAGATAATCAAAAAAACACAACAGAAATTGAACAACTCTATTCTAGTTTAAAAAAGCAACCAGAAGTCTTTCAGATAAATACAGCTAAAGACACTGTTATTACTTGTAAAGAAGGAACTCTTATAAAAATTAAAGCAAACTCCTTTATTGATTCCAAAACAAATCAAATCATAAAAGGAAAATTTCAATTGAAAGTGACAGAGTATTATAAATTATCCGATATAATAAAAGCTAACCTTACAACATTAGCTAATGATGCAATTTTAGAAACTGGAGGAATGCTTTACATGGAAGCATCTCAGAATACTACCATTTGTCAACTTTCTAGTAAAAACACTTTGAAAATAGAGTTCCCATACGAGCAACGTAAAAAGAACATGAAATTGTTCAAGGGAGAAAAGGATCATGATTTGGTTAATTGGAAGCTTATAAATAATAAGGAAATCACACCTAAAACTGAATTAATTAATGGTGTTCTTTTAACCGAAGAGCCAATTATTGACACGCTTTCTTATTCTTTTATCACTAGTTTGAATAACCCTCTTAAAGAAAAAGTAATAGCTAATGATAAATTTCAAGAAGGTTTAGATCTTGAAATCCCTAGTGTAAAAGGCCCCATGAAAGGACTAAAAATCCTAGCGACTGATAGCTTGCTAGTTAATTCAAAATACGACAATAAAAAAAATAGGGTTTCTATCAATAAGAATGATATCTCACATTACATATTTAGTGCTTCAAAATTGGGTTGGATAAATTGTGATCGGTTTATAAACAGTAAGAAAACAAAAATAAAGTTTAAAGTGAAAGTTGGGAAAGGAGCTGATATAGATGTTAAAATGATTTTTAAAAACTTTAAAGCCGTATTACCCGGAAAGATTGAAAATGAAAATTATACTTTCTCTAAGGTCCCTATTGATGAACCTGTTCTAATTTACGCCATAAAGTTTGAAAACGGGCAATATTATATAGCCCTACAGAATACCACTATTTCAAATAAAAAATCGCCTTTAATATTTGAAAAAGTAAGTTTACCAAAACTAAAAGAGAAAATAAATAAATTAAACAGCCTTTAGGTTTGTTTAGCCATCTAAACTCTCAACCTATATTAAACTAATCATAAAAAAGAATATCATAAAGTTTAAAAAAACACTTTATGATATTCTACAATTACTATATATGAAAACTAAAATAATACTTCTTTTACTTTTAATTTCCCATCTAAACTATTCTCAAAATGATAAAATCATACACACAATTGATGTAGTTGAATCACAAACATTAAATGATATTTTATGGTTTCAAAAAATAGATTTCTTAAAACTAAACTTTATTAACCCTGAATTAAAAGGTAAAAACTACCGGATAACAATTAAAGAATTTAAAAAAGGACAGCACACCAATACTGACACTATAATTGACACTAGTTTAAACAAATACACTAAAAAAATTAGTTCAAATAACTTTCAAATACGAGTTATAGCAAAAGAATTAGAAGAAAGAGTAAAAGTTAACTTTCATATCAACAATATGATGATCAATCATGAATTAAAAATTGATAATACAGGAGATGTATTTGCCCTTAAAGACTTTACTGGAGGAAAAAACTCTCTTGAATTTGAGTACAACACCGCTGCAAATATTTTATCCTATATACTACCTTATGAAAGAGAAGGGCAGCAAATAAAATTTTACTGTGAAGTGGCAGAGAGTAAATTCAAACCCGAACAGTGGGGAAAAATATTTAATATTCCTCAATATTTTCTTATACAAATCGAATTTATAAAATACCCAACTTAGAGAATAATAATCTTCTAACAATTACATTTCAAAGTACTAAAATTAATCAAAAAATCAGATCGGAATTAAGACTCAATACATCAAAATAACATACTTTTGCCGGCTAATAAATTAACTTAAATAAAATGAAAAAAATTTTTACACTTTTAGCAATTTGTATGTTCGTTGGAGCAAACGCTCAAGAAGATTCAGTAGAGTCAAAATTAATTAAGAACGGGTTCTACGTTGAAACATTTGTAGGAACTGCAACAACCGATTATACTGACGGAACTACAGGAGGAGGACTTAAACTAGGGAACGTTTGGTATTTTGGAGAAAGTGATTTTTGGAGACCAGGATTTAAAACAGTATGGTTTAGAGGGGCAGCTTACTTTGGGGACAATGATGTAATTGTACAAGGATCTGTCATGAACGTGGGGTTTGCAAATATTATAGAATTTAAACCAAATTTAGGTTTGGAAGTGAATATTAACGTAGGATACAATGTTGTATATGTTGATAACGAAAGGTCTTATGACTATTACAACGGATCCTATAATCAAACTATGTATTCTGGTGATGAATTTACGGGTGGAGGAGTTATGATTAACCCTGAACTAAAGTTCAGATACGACGTATTGGCGATTGGATTGGATTTTGTTTTTTCTAAGGTGAATGAATATAGTGATAATTACTATGATGGTGGATACTACAATACTAATGACCCATATTACTATAATAACTTAAATAATATTGAAAGAAAAACTGGGTTAACAGCTATCAACCTTTCTATTGGTGCTAAATTCTAAAAAAAAGGTTACAACTAACTATTAAAAGAGAGGTATATACCTCTCTTTTTTATTTGTAAGAAGTTTCATTAAATCAAAGTAGTTTATATTTGCTTCAGAATTTACCACATGAGTTTTACATTGCTTTCATCTCCTTTACAAGGATTTACTGATTTTCGTTTTCGAAATGCTTTTAACGAGTACTTTGGAGGGATAGATACATTCTATTCTCCTTATATTCGTTTGAATGGTAAGTTGAAAATTAAAGGCTCATACGAACGTGATTTGCTCATTGAAAACAATACAGTTCCTGAAGTGATACCGCAAATTATGGCTAATGATGCAGATGAATTTTTGTTTGTTACCAAATACGTTCAAGAGCTAGGTTATACAGAATTGAATTGGAATTTAGGTTGTCCCTACCCTATGGTTACCAAACGTGGTATGGGGTCAGGTTTAATTTGTAATCCTGAAAAAATCAACCATATTCTTGACCGAGTACATTCAGAGTCTGATATTACAGTATCCATGAAAATGAGAATGGGTTATGAAAACCCTGAAGAAATTTTAGAGGTATTTCCTATTTTAGAAAAGTACCCTATTAAGAATATCGCTATTCATGCACGAATTGGCAAGCAACTATATAAAGGCGGGGTAGATTTAGATTCATTTCAACGTTGTTTGGATACTTCTAAGCAGAAACTATATTATAATGGTGACATTACATCGGTAGCTAAGTTTAAGGAGTTACAAGAACGTTTTCCCTCAATAGATCATTGGATGATTGGTAGAGGATTAATTGCTGATCCGTTTTTACCAAGTATGATTAAAAATAATACTACTGAATATCCTAAAAACCGATGGGATATTTTCAGTGAATTTCATGATACCATTTACCAACAATACGATGAAGCATTATCAGGACCGACACCTATTAAAATGAAAATGTTGGGTTTTTGGGAATTCTTTTCTCAATCATTTGACAATCCACAGAAGACCTATAAAAAAATTAAAAAAGCTGGTAATCCAAGAGCATATCAATCTGCGGTTAGTGAGATATTAAAAACAGAAAGAAACCTATAATAGGTTCCTTTCTGTTTTTATGTTTATGCCTTCAGATCTATTTCTTTTAAATTTTCAATTCTATTTCTAACCAAAAAGGCATCAATGGTTTCAAAGTGTTCTATGACACGTTTCTCTTTAAATTCAAATACTTTTTGAGATAAACCTTGTAAGAAATCACGATCATGCGATACTAATATTAGTGTCCCGTCAAAAGCTTGTAATGCTTCTTTTAAAACATCTTTTGATTTCAAGTCTAAGTGATTAGTAGGCTCATCGAGTATCAATACATTCACAGGTTCTAGCAATAACTTTACCATTGCTAAACGTGTTTTTTCTCCTCCTGACAAATTCGCTACTTTTTTATCAATATCATCACCACCAAACATAAAACGCCCTAAGATGTTTTTAATATTTGTACGTATATCTCCTTCAGCAACATCATCAACCGTTTGAAAAACTGTTAAGTCCTCATCTAATAGAGCAGCTTGATTTTGTGCAAAATATCCAACTTTAGCATTGTGCCCTAAATCACATTTTCCTTCATAATCAATTTGACCCATTATGGCTTTAATCATAGTGGATTTTCCTTCACCGTTTCTACCTACAAAAGAAACTTTCTCTCCTCTTTCAATAGTCATATTTGCATTAGAAAAAACTACATGATCTCCATATGACTTTGATAGTCCTTCTGCTATTACTGGATAATCTCCTGAACGTACTGCTGGAGGGAAACGTAATCGTAATGCTGACTTATCTACCTCATCAATTTCAATGATTTCTAATTTCTCCAACATTCTCTCCCGAGAAGTCACTTGATTTGTTTTAGAAAAAGTTCCTTTAAAACGATCAATAAACGCTTTATTATCGGCAATAAATCGTTGTTGTTCTTGGTGTGCTTTTATTTGGTGTGATAAACGCTCTTTACGCAATTGTAAGTAATGCGTATAATTTGCCTTGTAATCGTATATTTTTCCCATTGTTACCTCAATGGTTCTATTGGTGATATTATCAATAAAAGCCTTGTCATGAGAAATAACTACAACTGCCTTCGCTTTATTTAACAAGAAATCTTCTAACCAAATAACTGACTCAATATCGACGTGATTGGTTGGCTCGTCTAATAAAATTAAATCTGGCTTTTGTAGCAATATTTTAACCAACTCAATACGCATACGCCAACCACCACTAAACTCACTTGTAGCTCTGGTAAAATCAGATTGTTTAAACCCAAGTCCTTTTAACGCTTTTTCTACCTCAGCTTCATAATTCACCTCTTCTAAAGCATAAAAAACTTCTCCCAGCTCAGAAACTTTTTCAATAATTTTCATGTACTCATCAGAATCATAATCTGTACGAGTTTCTAACTGTTTATTTAAACCCTCCATTTCATCACGCATATCAAATACATGCTTGAATGCTTTTGAAGCTTCTTCTACAACTGTACAGTTATCATCCGTTAATAAATGCTGTGGCAAATAAGCTATAACAGCATCTTTAGGATGACGCACATGACCTCGAGTTCCCTGCTGAACCCCTGCAATGATTTTCATCATAGTAGATTTTCCTGCACCATTCTTACCCATTAAGGCAATTTTATCATTCTCATTTATTACAAAAGATACATCGCTAAACAAGGTATGTCCGCTAAATTCTACTGCTAAATTATCTACTGAAATCATATCATTTACTTTAAAGTAGCAAAACTAAAGAATTGCTACGCATCAACAAAAAGGAATCGAGTAACATTCCGTTTAAAATTGTACTTTTGCCTTTATCCAATAAAATTCCAACGAAATGAGTGTCATAGAAAAGAAATTACATACACGTAGTAACTCAACTTGTGAGTTATGTACATCTGCAGAAAGCTTAAAAGTATACAACATCCCTCCTGTTTCTGAAAAAGGAGAAGAGTTAGAGAAAAGTATTTTAGTTTGTAACACATGTCACTCACAAATTGAAGACCCAGAGGCAATGGATTCTAACCATTGGCGTTGTTTAAACGACAGCATGTGGAGCGAAACCCCAGCTGTTCAAGTGATGGCTTGGAGACTATTGCACAGAGCTAAGAAATTTGGATGGAGTCAGGATTTATTAGATATGATGTATTTAGATGAAGAAATGACAACATGGGCCAATAAATTGGGTGATGGTGACGAAGAAGATGAAAATAAAATAGTACACAAAGATGCTAACGGAAATATTTTAAGTAACGGTGACTCTGTAGTGTTAATTAAAGATTTAGTAGTTAAAGGAGCTAATTTCACTGCAAAACGTGGAGCACCCGTACATCGTATTTCTTTAGTTTGGGATAATGCTGAACAAATTGAAGGAAGAGTTGATGGAATTCATATTGTTATTTTGACTGCGTACGTTAAAAAAACAAAAGAAGGAGGACAATAAGCTCCTTTTCAAAAATATCAAACCACTCTAATGAGTGGTTTTTTTTGGAGTAATTTTAACCAAATACAGTACATGAAATATTTCTTACACATAGGTTATAACGGAGGTAATTACCATGGGTGGCAACAACAACCTAATGCTGTTACTGTTCAAGGGACTATTGAAGAAAAATTAAAATGTATTTTTAAAACGAACATTACTGTTTTTGGTTGTGGTCGTACAGATGCTGGCGTACATGCGAGTCAATATTTTTTAAATATTACCATAAAAGAACCTTTTGACTTTGACTTAAAGTTCCGACTAAACAAACATTTACCCAATGATATTGTTGTATATGATATCATAGAGGTTGAAGAACGTCAACATGCTCGTTATGATGCAACTTCACGTACCTATGATTATTTTATTCATTTAAATAAAGATCCTGTTTTAGGAAAATACAGTTCCTATTATGAATTGGAAGGCTTGGATTTTGAAGCAATGAAAAAAGCTGCAGTACTTATTCCGCTATACAATAACTTTGAGGCAGTGTGTAAACAACCACATTTACATAATCACACTATCTGTTATGTAACTCATGCAAAATTATTTGTCGATGCAACGGAACAACGTATTCGATTTACCATAACCGCTAATCGATTTTTAAGAGGGATGATACGCTTATTAGTTTCTTTTTTATTACGAGTTGGAACTGGAAAAATGACTTTGGAAACATTTGAAAAAGCACTCTCCGAGCAACTAAATATTGTCGATAAAAAACCTGCCTTTGCAAATGGGTTGTATTTATCTGGGGTTACATATCCGTATATAAATGTAAATTCACCTACTGACATTTCTGCCCTACTTAAGACTGGTTTGGAATAACGCTCCTATTCTTACCTAACAAAAACGATGTAACAAACATCTTCATCGGTTATTTTAACTTTTAATCCTTTACATGGTATTTATTAGATTTAATTCTGTGAATTTTATGTAAAATAGTTTAGATTTGTTACCCCCAAATAAATTTATTGAATACTAACTTGGTTATGTATACGTTATACTTGTACATGGCAAACAATAAACTTTATGATGAAGGAATTTTTTAAGAGTACTATTAGATCTTTAGGGTTTTCAATTGCCACCCTTTTTACCATGAATACTATTATATTCATGGTAACCTTAAATGAATATCAAATAGCTCAGGACTGGTCTTTCAAATTAGAAAAAGGAGTTTTTTTTATAAATAATATTGCGTCAGGGTTTGAATTCGGGAAAATGGAAACTAACGGATTACTATTGATGCTTTTCTTTTTGGGAATTTTTATGAATTTTAAAAAACCTATTTTAAAAGTTGAACAAATACCAACTAATGCATAGCGGTACAAATTAACATATTTTAAAGGAGCCTGAACTCCTATTAAAAAACAAAAGGCTACTTAACAGTAGCCTTTTGTGTAGTATAAAATTAACTATTTTTTATTGGGGTAAAAAAGTATCTTTACTATAGTGTTCCCAAAAACAACATTTTGTTACCCATAAAATGAAAAAAAATATTCTCCAAACAAACCCTCACTAAATACTACTATAAATAAATACCCAATATTAGCTATTTTCTAATTTAATTAAATTAAGTAGTTTTGCAGCCCTATAAAAATTAACACTCTTATTTAGTTCCAACAACTCAAAAATAAATGCAACGTAATATCCTTTTAGACATCCTTAAAGTAATTTTAGCTATTATGGTAATTGGGGCTCATTGTAATTTCTTACTAGATCTTAGTGCCGTTTTAAGTTATGTTACGGTACATGGATTGTTTAGAATCACGGTTCCTATTTTTTTTATAATCAATGGCTATTTTTTTCTTGATGTTATTAATCGTAAACAGGTAAAAAAATGGCTAAAAAGAGTTACTGTTTTATATCTAGTATGGATGTTCATTTATATATATTATTGGGCCAGATTCGATAATTTCAGTTTCCCTAGATGTATAAATATCCTACTCGTAGGTTATCATCATTTATGGTACCTTAACGCCATGATTTTTAGCGGTTTGTTATTATACTTAATGAAAAATCTTTCTGATAAAACATTATTAACAATCGTTATTTCATTATTTATAATTGGTACTGGAATGCAATACATGAAAAATTACGAGGTTTTCTCTAACGAAAAAATCACTAAAATTTTGAATGACACCTCTGTCTATAGAAATTTTCTGTTTTTCGGATTGCCTTTTTTAAGTATTGGCTATTTAATTAGAAAAACAGAATTTATAAAAATATTTAACAAAAGACAATTAACTATAGCTCTTGTAACAAGTTTAATAATATTCATTTCTGAAAGCTTGTTAAACTACTTTTTTATACCTGTATTTAATGGATTTGATATGTATTTCATGATGCTACTAGTCTGTCCTATTATCTTTTTATGCGCTGTAAAATTCAAACTAACATCAAATTATAATAGTAAAAATTTAGCAATGTATTCTACTGGTATATATTTAATTCATCCACTATTAATGATTTTTGTTTTAGAAAGAAGCTCATTAACACAAACTAGCCTAACGCTAGTTGTCACAATTTTAGCAGTAATTACTACCTATTTTTTAATCAAAATAAACAAATACTTAAAGTTCATTTTATAATCGAAATAAATAAGTAGTTTAAAATATAAACTCCTAAATAAAATTGAAAATCATATAAAAAGGGTTCAACACGTGTTGAACCCTTTTTAATTTTACTAAATATTGATTTTTGACCTTAAGTCATAATGCTTGATTGTATTTGTTTTGCTCCACATCTCAATTTTGAAAAAAATTATAGTATCTTTATGTACTCCTCAAAAACCTTATAATCAATATCATAGTGGTCATTTTAAATCTACACCCTAACTAGGTTAAAGATATCGTGATGTTATTTATATAGGATAACTTATGTGTTTTACTAATCCTTTAGAACAATTCCCTATATAAAAAACAATTAGTTCCCCCCAACACCGTACATAAATATTAACAACAAATTCTTGAAATATGAAAACTAAACAGCTTTTCTTATTACCAATTGTAATACTACTATTTGGTAATCTTGTATGTCATTCACAAGCCAAAGATATAGATGACCAATACCTTTGGCTTGAAGAAATTGAAAGTAAAAAATCATTAGATTGGGTAAAGACAAAAAATGAATTGTCAGAGAAAGTAATTGCTTCACACCCTTTATATGATCCTCTTCGACAAAAATATCTTAAAGCAGCCAATAATAAGGATAAAATAGCCTACCCTGATATGGTGGGAGACTATGTATACAATTTATGGAAAGATGAAGCTAATCAAAGAGGTTTATGGCGACGAATGACAAAGACCGATTTTATTCAAAAAAAAACAAATTGGGAAACTGTTCTAGACATTGATAAACTATCAAAAAAAGAGAATAAAAAATGGGTTTTTGATGGAGCTACTTGGTTAGAGCCAAACAACATCGTCTGTTTTGTTGCACTTTCTGATGGCGGAACAGATAAAAACGAGATTAGAGAATTTAACACTGAAACCAAGCAGTTTGTTAAAGGTGGCCTTTTTTTTCCTGAAAGTAAAGGTGGTGTTGCTTGGATAGATAAAAATAACGTTTTGGTAGCTAGAAATTTTGGCGAAGGAACTATGACCAATTCTGGCTACCCAAGACAAGTAAAACTCTTAAAAAGAGGAGAGTCAATAGATAAAGCTAAATTAATTTTTGAAACAGATAAAAAAAGCGTGGGCGCTTTTCCTTTCTCATTTTACACTGATAAGAAGCAATATCCTTTTATATATAATTCAAAAGCCTTTTATAATGCGGAGATTCACTATCTAAACAATGATAACTTAACAATCTTAAAACAACCTAAAGACGCAGAAACTGTTGGTTTTCATAAAGGACATGTGATACTTTCTTTACAGTCTGATTGGAAAGTAAACAATACTTCTTATAAAAAAGGAACTTTAGTGAGTTATGATTTTAATAAAAATGTGGAAGGAAAATTAGATATTAAAACTATCTACCAGCCTAATAAAAAGTCAAGTTTTGTTACTATGAACGAATCTAAAGATTTTATTGTTGTAAATTCAATGGAGAACGTTAAAAACAAATTGATTAAATACAGCTTTCTAAACAACAAATGGATTTCAGAGCCTATAAAAGCACCTGAATTTGGAAGTATTCATTTAATTTCTTCTAATAATGAATCTAACGACTATTTTTATCAATACAGCAATTTTATCTCTCCGAGAACTTTGTATCATGCTAATGAACAGACAGTAGAAATTACAAGAAAATTAGAAGATGCCTTCAACGCAAAGGATTTAGTTGTCAATCAATATATGGCAACTTCTAAGGACAAAACCTTAATTCCGTATTTCATAGTGCATAAAAAAGATCTCAAGCTAGACGGAAAAAACCCTACATTGATATATGCATATGGTGGATTTAACTCTTCACAACAGCCAAACTACAGTTATACAACTGGTTTAGGTTGGTTAGAACAAGGTGGTGTTTATGTATTAGCAAATATTAGAGGAGGTGGAGAATTTGGTCCTTCGTGGCATCATGGTGGTATGAAAGAGAAGAAACAAAATTGTTATGATGATTTTTATGCCGTTAGTGAAGATGTAATTAATAAAAAAATTACATCACCGAAGCATCTTGGTGCTTTTGGATGGAGTAATGGGGGGTTA
>Ga0209396_1004930_pt1 | contig 12803 bp, 13 predicted proteins | sample GOMGulsemesocosm_6_FD_184638 | JGI IMG/M metagenome (GOLD analysis project Ga0209396, IMG submission 184638) | Methane-oxidizing microbial communities from mesocosms in the Gulf of Mexico - GOM8C Gulf of Mexico (SPAdes) (version 2) | ecosystem: Environmental > Aquatic > Marine > Cold seeps...
TAGGGTTAGCCTTAAATCTAATAAAACATACTTATAATAAGTCATTCAAGCAGAACGTATACCATTAGCTGGGTTTCTTCACATTTTACATTAACAATGATAAGCCATAGAGAGGCGTATATATTTTCATAAATGGAGTTAAGAAATGAACGAAATCGTACAACAAAAATTTAGTACTTATCCCAGGTATATCTCTGTTTTACTCAATAAAGTACGCGACCTTATTTTTAATGTTGCTCAACAAGATGGTATATCAGATATTACGGAAACAATGAAATGGGGTGAGCCTAGTTATGTTTCTAAAATTGGCTGCACAATTAGAATTGACTGGAAAGCTAAACAACCTGACCAATATTGTATTTATTTCAACTGTAAAACATCTCTGATAGAAACGTTCAAAGAAATCTATGGTGATATTTTTACATATGAAGGTAACCGTGCCATTGTATTTAAAATAAATCAGGTTGTACCGTATAAAGAACTAGGGCATTGCATATCAATGTCATTGCGTTATAAAAAAGTAAAGCACTTAGTTTTGCTTGGCGCGTAAACTTACAATAAGACGATAAAACTAAAATTACAGTTGACTTCACTTGTGCCTCGCATATATTAACCCGCAGTGTTTTTCCGATTATTTTTTGCGTTTTATGCCTTTAATTTGGCAATAAGGAACTTTTATGCAGTTCATAGTTACTGCTTACGATTTTGATGATGAAGATGCTATCAATCGAAGATTATCAAACCGTGAAGCTCATCTACTGGGTATCGAACAAATGGTAAAAGCAGGTAATTTCCTCAGCGGTGGTGCAATGCTTAATAAAGATGGAAAAATGATTGGTTCATCGGCACATGTTGAGTTTTCTTCTCGAGCTGAAGTAGATGCGTGGATTAAGCAAGACCCCTATATTACAGGTAGGGTTTGGAATAATGTTGAAATTTGTGAAGGGGTTTTATTTCCTGTAAGCAAATTCAAAGGGTAGGGATTACCCCCCTAAATATGGCGTAAGATCGAAACTAAACGATGGCCCGTTTTGTACCTCGCAAATTTAGCCAATAATTTCGCGCCACTTAATAGGTGTTTGTTTTAAAGGATCATTCGGCACGTGGATTTCTTCATATTAGTTTTATTTGTACCTGCATGTTTTGCGTTGAACATGATCCCCGGGCCAAACAATTTACTTTCTATGGCTAATGCTCAGCATTATGGCTTTACATATGCAGTTGGTGCTGGTCTAGGAAGAATTTTAGCATTTGTGGTAATGATCTTTCTTGCGGCTACGGGGCTAGCAACGGTTTTATATGCCTCAGAAACTATTTTCCTTATCATTAAAATCACGGGGGCACTTTATTTATTCTGGGTTGCTTATAAATTATGGAACTCTAAAGTTTCAGCAGTAGAAGAGAAGAAGTTAGGCAACAGTAGTATTTACCAGCTTGGCAAACAAGAGTTTTTATTAGCAGCAGGTAATCCAAAAGCTATTTTAATATTCACCGCATTCCTTCCGCAATTTATTGATTCTCAGCAGAGTGCGGGTACTCAGTTCTTCATCTTAGGGACAGTATTCTTATTTTTGGAGTTATTAGCTATTTCTATATACGCTGTTTTCGGTGTTTACCTCCGTCACTGGTTCTCAAAACCCAATATGAAACAATTATTTAATCGATGTTGTGCTTTTTTTATTGGAGCCATCGGTATGAGCTTGCTCATAGAACGAAAGACATAGAATTATCATCAGCTTAAATTAGTAACATTTTGTTCGAGAAGGTTGTTTTAAACAACATTTTATAATTAATGATAAGTATGTAGATTTTTATACATTTGGTTTGTGTAAATCGGCTATTTAATCAGGCATTCAAGCCGGACTTTTCAAAGTACCGCTGTTTATTTTTACATTTTAATCAATAAATTAAGGTCTTTTAATAGAGCATTAGATTACAGGGAGGTCTGGTCATCGTATGAACGTTTTTCTAATTATTGCGGGCACGTTAAGTGCAATCGTTGCAGTATTACATTTAGCTTGTATATATTTCGGTGCACCTTGGTATCGTTTTTTGGGGGCTGGTGAGAAAATGGCAATGCTTGCTGAACAAGGAAGTCTTCAACCTACAATTATCACTAGTGGAATTGTTCTGGTGCTTTCTCTTTGGTCAATTTATGCCTTTTCTGGAGCAGGTGTTATCGCTAAACTTCCATTTATTCGTTTAGCACTTATTTTGATCACTCTACTTTATTTGGCTCGGGGAGTAGCGGGGTTCTTTTTTATAAGTTCACCTATGGGACGTTCCCCTGAGTTTTGGCTGTGGAGTTCGGTTATTTGTTTGTCATTTGGTATTGTCCATTTAGTTGGCTTAAAACAGCAATGGACAAGTTTATGAGCAAAGTTTTACCACAAAATAGCGTAAAGAAGTGTTAAGTTTTGGCATGCTTTTGCATATTGCCTGTCGAAAAAGTGCTCGCGCTGTAGTTAAAACAACAATGAGTAAATTGCAGAAAGAAATGTGGTTTTATAAGAAACGCTGAATTTAACGCGCTTTGTAAAGGTCGATAAATCAATCAAATACGGGGTATTCTTCAATCGTGATCTTCAGCTAATGAATGAGTTGTTTGATTTCTACTCATGCAAAGTGCATAGTAGTGGCATCTAATTCTCAATAAATATATACACTTACGTCAATTGATCTTGAGTAGAATGTATATGGTAAACATATATAACTGATTGAGCCATCATTTGATCACTTTAAGGTTATCTGTGGTATCAGTGTAAACCCAGTTGAATTTATAAAGTTTAATAATCGAGAAATGTAGTCAAACTAACCAAAGCGTTTATCAATGAAATAGTTTGTAATATTAAACTCAATGCATAACTTCATGGCATGTGGCAATATCAAAGACAAAAATGTAGTTTCTTTTTGATCTCTAGATTCCCTTATTTTAACCAACTAATTTTTTGTTATTTAGGTATTTTATGAAAGGTGTTCATTTGCGAGTTTGGTGTGTTTTTTTAGTATTAGTATATTCAAATTCAGCCATTGCGAATATTAACGTTATTAAGTCATTTGAATATTACAATATATACCCAAAAACTAAGCATGATATAAATTTACAAATTCAAAAGTTTAGCCCTATTGTACATAACAACACCAAATTTCATGGTAGTACAACTTGGAAAGTTGAATGGAGTATCTCTTGGAAAAAGTCTAATGAAATTTGCTATATAGACACCAGATCAGCAAAACTTAATGTCGTATTTAAAATGCCCAGAATACCATATGATTTTATTGCTACTGACGGGGTTTTAGATACATTCAACAATTATTATGAAGCATTGCTTAACCACGAAAATGGTCATATGGATAGTGGTATTAAAGCATTAAAGGACATCAATGTATTATTGGCTCACTATAATTCTTTTCACGATTGCCAAGCTTTGAATGAATCAGTGCAAAGCTCGATATCACAAATCGTCGAAAAATATAAACTAGAAGACATTGCTTATGATACAAGAACGAAGCACGGCAAACTTCAGGGGGTATCTATTAGAAGATTTATATAACAAATTGTTGATATATGATGAAATTCACTTGGCATTGTTAACTCTGGTCATTTATTTAGCCAGCTATATTTATCTGAATAATGCAGTGTTATATGTTATCGAATCTCGGTGTCATCATCGATGAAAATAAAGGACTTTAAATGATAAAATTTACTCTAATTCATGCTTTTGCGGTTGTAGCACTCTTTAGTGAATCTGCTTTTGCAGAAAATACTCAAGCGCCACTCTTTAATGAAAGATATTCCTATCCTATATCAATGGACAAAAATATTACCGCGGGTTTAGCGCTGGGAGACATTGATGGCGATGGAGACCTAGACTTGATCGAGTCTAATGGTCGTCATTGGCCACATGCCAGTTTTGTTTATTTTAATGCTGAAAATAGAGGTTTTAGCAAGCGAGTACAGTTGGGTAAATATCAAACCACCGGTTACCGTATTGAGTTGATAGATTTAGATGGTGATAAAGATTTAGATATTGTTCTTGCCGCTGATAAATTACCCAATAAACTCTATTTTAATGATGGTAAAGGTGATTTTATTGAGACAAGAGATTTCGGAAGCGCCTTATCAAATACTCGCAGTATTACAGTTACAGATATTAATAATGATGGTGCCCCAGATATATTAGAAATTTGCCGTGGCACAGCTAACAATATATTTTTAAATGATGGCTTGGGTAACATGAGCCTTGCTGGAACTTTTGGCAACCTCAGTGATAGTACATTAGATGTTGCTGTAGCCGATATGAACGGTGACGGGCATGTAGATTTGGTTTTAGCAAACCGCGATGGACAGCAAAATGTAATATTATTAAGGACAGGAAAGCTCGAATTCAACACCTCAGTAAAGTACGGCAGCGGTAGTGATGACACCCGTGGGGTCGCTGTAGCTGACATGAACGGTGACGGACTACTAGATGTCATTACTGCCAATATAGGCTCTAAAAATAGTGTGATATTTAATTTAGGTAACGCTAAATTTTCAACAGAGCAATACTTTGGCAGTGACTTTCGATCATATGCACTTAAAGTCATCGATATTGACAACGATGGTGATTTTGATGCTGTTGTAGCCAATGTTGCCGCAAAAAATGAAATATATTTAAATGACGGATCAGGAAAGTTACATGTAAATGCTACCGTAGGGGATCCTGAAGCTCGAACCTACACCCTGGCTGTTGGTGACATTAACAATGATGGTAAGTTAGATATCGTTACGGGAAGTTCAGAGTCACTGAACCTGATCTTTTATCAAAAGTGAAATTACCCCGATTACTTTGTGTACATGAAACAACATTAACCAGCCTTAGTTACCCTTTTACTGGGCGTTATAATAAGCGTTAGTATTTGGAATACAGTTGATTTTCTATTGGGTGTAAATTTTAATACTGTCATTTTTTCGTATTAGCGCTCGATCATCTTTATTAACTATAAAAGGATTAGTTAACTGTTACATACTATTTAATGGGCCGATATGAGTATTCAATGATGAAAATGATATATAGCAACGAAAATCACTTTATTGTGAATAATGTAAAGAATCTAATTGAGGCGCAAGGCATTAGCACCTTTATCAAAAATGAATTTTCACAAGGTGCTGTTGGAGAAATTTCAGCGTTTGATTCTTGGCCAGAAATTTGGGTTTTTGACGACTCTGATTTCGAGCAGGCTAACGAAATAGTTAAATCATCACAGAGTACTGGTACCGATGTTGATTGGGTTTGTGAAAATTGTGCTGAGAAGAATGGCCCGTCATTTGAAATTTGTTGGAATTGTCAGAGCGGAAACTAATAACAAGCTGCTTAAACTCAACAAATGACCATGGGTTGATTGTTATTTTGTTCGCTTTATGTTCGAAAATGATTACACTACAATTTTTAGTTTAATGAGCGATTTTATGTCCATAGAAGTTTGGCTAGCTTTTGTTATTGCCAGTTCAATTCTCACACTTATTCCAGGACCATGCGTTTTACTTGTTATTAGCCAATCCATAACAAAGGGATTGTCGGCGGCATTAATGTGTATTGTGGGAGATGTATTGGGTGGCATAGTTTTAATGGTACTTTCTTTGTTAGGCGTTGGAGCAATTCTAGCGACGTCTGCAACACTATTCATAATGTTTAAGTGGTTGGGAGTTATCTATATGGCTTATTTGGGGTATTCTCAAATTATTGAAGCTAAAAACAACACATCTACTGATGAACAAACTAACGAGAGAACGTCTAATATTCAAAGCTTAAAGTCTGGTTTTATTGCCTCGACCTTAAACCCTAAGGCTGTAGCGTTCTATATGGCATTTTTACCGCAATTTATGAATCCTGACGGTGATGCTTTGTTACAATTTTCAATCTTAATCGTTACTTCATCAATCGTGATCGGAGTTATATTAGGAGGCTATGCTTTGGTTGCTTCGAATACCCGTAAAATTTTTCAACATAAAAGATCAAAAACGTATTTTGGCTACACCGGAGGTGGTTTTTTAATTGGAAGCAGTATGTACATGGCAACGGCAGTAAAATAAATAATCCATTTTTACGTTAGTTTTAATTAAGTTTCAGCAATTAAAGTGCAGTAATAAATTCACTTAATGGGCTGTTAACATGTACCTATTACGGTCACTTTTACTTTTATAATAAGGATTCTCTGTGGTTAAATTAATTTCCTGCATTATCGTGTTTATTTCATTCTCTGCTAATGCCCAACAATTAGGTGAAAGTAACTTTACACCTAAAAATAAAACAAGAACATTTGCACAAGCTCAAGCTCCTATAGTGCTATTAGATGAAGCCCATCATAATTTTCATACTATGGATGGCAGATATCGACCTTTCGTTAATATATTGAAAAGTGACGGCTATTTAGTAAAAAAGAATAAAAAACTATTCACCAAAGAATCGTTAGCACATGCTGATATATTAGTTATATCCAATGCACTGAATGAACAAAACGTTAAAAATTGGAGCTTACCCAATTATTCTGCATTTTCAAGAAACGAAATTGAAGCTGTTTATCAATGGGTAAAAGACGGAGGTTCACTTTTTCTGATTGCAGATCATATGCCATTTCCTAAAGCTGCAGAGGATATGGCAGCTACATTTGGTTTTCAATTTAATAATGGCTACGCCCGAGATTTAAATAACAAAAAACAGTTATTCAAAAAAAGTAGTAGTACTTTAGCTGCTCACCCTATATTAAAAGGGACGGGTGTAAATAAACCAATTAAATATGTAAAAGCATTTACAGGGCAGGCTTTTTTGTCTCCCCCTAATGCAAAGCCTTTACTTATATTTGGCGATTCTGCAACTTCACGTATGCCGAAAAGATCTTGGAAATTTCTTGATAATACTCCTGAAATATCAGTCAAGGGTTGGCATCAAGGTGCTACATTGGAGTTTGATAAAGGCAGAGTGGTCGTTTTCGGTGAGGCAGCCATGTTTACTGCTCAAGTTAGCGGTAAAGCGAAAAGAAAAATGGGCGTCATTGCTAACGGTGCTGAACACAATGAGCAGTTTTTACTCAATATTATGTTGTGGTTATCAAGAGAGATTTAGCTGTAATTCAAGCAGGGGAGTTGGCTTTTGCTTTTTAGCTCGAATTTAATTTCAATGGTCAAACTCTACTGTCTTAATTAGTTTTTTGGAGACAAGGACTTATATTCATATTAACAGGCACTGAAGAAAGTCGGTTTATTTATATAGCTATTATCTGGGATAACCAATCTCTGAACTGAAAGATTATTATTTCGTTTGATATCCTCATGTGAATTAAATGCAAAGCAGTGGTTATAACCTTTTGTTTTACAATAGCTATCGTCTTACATTCACATCCGTATTACACAAAACTAGCAACATTCGTTTCTGGTTGAATACTAACTAATATTTTTTATCAGGAGTAAATATCATTAAATTATTAACGTTCTTACCAACTTTACTGGTATTGAGCCTGCTCATCGCTTGTAGTCCGAGTAATGATCTCAAGGAAACGCATTTAACGGGTCTTTCCATGGGCACCATTTACAACATCACCTATTTGTCTCCCGAAAAACCGCTTAAAGGCGATTTGAGCCAGCAATTGAACACGTTGTTTGAGCAAGCTAATCAGAGTATGTCGACTTACCACAAAACCTCTGAAATATCTAAGTTCAATCAATCATCATCCACAGAGCCCGTCGTGGTTTCAACGGATTTACGCAAGGTGATTGTTGAAGGCATTCGATTACATCAATTAACTGCGGGCAGTTTGGATATCACCTTGAAACCTTTGTCATCCCTTTGGGGCTTCGGTCCTGAAGGTCAGCCTCACATGATCCCATCAGGTGTAGCGTTAACTGAAGTGCGAGAAATAGTTGGTGTTGAAAAGTTGACAATTAATGGCAATAAAATGGCTAAGACACACCCCGCACTAAAAGTTGATCTCAATACTATAGGAAAGGGTTGTGTAGTTGATCTGGTTGCTGAATTGTTGGAAAGCCAATCGATTAGTCATTATATGGTAGAGATCGGTGGCGAGATGCGCCTTAAGGGTCACAACGGTATGGGAGTGTTATGGCGGGTTGGTGTAATAAAGCCCGTTCGCAATGAACTTAAAGCCCAGCAAGAGATTTATCCGGGCAACAATGGTTTGGCAACGGCCGGCGATTATTATCAATATTTTGAACAAGATGGCCAGCGTTTTTCCCATATCCTTGATCCGGTTACTGGTAAACCAATTAATCATAATTTGGCATCCGTCACCGTTATCCATCCTTCGTCAATGACTGCTGATGGTCTGTCAACAAGCTTGATGGTGATGGGAGACATAAAAGGACTGGAATTTGCTGAGAAACATCAAATTGCTGCATATATGATTATCAGAGAGGGAGATAAATTCGTCAGTAAAATGAGCTCGGCTTTTATCCCTTATTTGTCAAAAGAGAAGTCTCTTTAGGAATAAATGGAGTAGATGTAATTATATTCTACTCCCATTTTAGGCCCAATGAATATATCAAGTGATGCAAACACAACCAGAGCGCATCGCTTGCAGAAAACAAATACTTTCAATCATCTTGATCATTAACTAATCCACTAAATCGTTCGTTCCCATGATTAACTTAATGGGAAAGGCTAGTTACAAGATTCTTCTTGTTGTTTACTTTCTAAGTTGTCAAAAACTTGAAAATAAGGAGGTATTTTATACTCGTTATAAATAGCATCAATTTCACCAGAATTACGTAATTGAAATAATTTACAATTTAGGGCGTGATACCTAACATTTAATGGCGACATTTTGGGAATACTAATGTATTTCCCGCTGATAAAAGACTCTTCAAATTTTGCAATTTGGTATTTTTTGTTTTTAAAGCCACTTTTTATATTGTTGTAAGCTTGCTCAGCCCAAGTTAAATTTTGAATCGGCATCACATCAATACGGCCCATTAACAATTGACCCATTAGTTGTTCAATATTGATAGCGTAAGCGGTCATTTCTTTTGTCATCATTTTTTCTGTGTGAGGGCCATAATATGAGCCCCTCAGCAGCCCAAACCTTAGATGACTGAGTTGTTCAATCGATTTATATTTAGTTATGTCTTTTAAATGTGGACCTAATAAATATCTCACACTCCGTTGTTCATATCCCAGTAGCATAGGTAGTAGAAACTCTCTTCGTTCTAATGTCAGGGAATGTCGGGGGACTATATCTACTTTACCATTTTTAGCACGAGCTAAAGTTCTTGGCCAGGGAACATTTTGCCAGACGGGTTCAATCATTTCAGATGAAAGAAGAATATCGATAATATCAACAATTGGACCATTAAATTGGTCTTGTGAAAGGGTGATCTCAGCGGGTCTATGACGTAAGTCTACAAATGCCTTTTCGCTTAAAGTATAAAAAGGTAACAATAATAAACAAACTAAAAATGTTTTTATCATAAGTTAAACGGTTACTATTTACGTTAGATAACTAAGTATAGTCCAACTATAGTCATCTTGATGTGATGAATAAATTTAGCGTAAGCATTGCAAAAGGGCGTTAGTCACTTTGTTAGAACAAGTAATAATAATGATAATGTATTAACAAAGATAAATTACCCCCAATTTAGCCGCCCAGATATTTTTTACGTATTTTCAAAACTGAAATAAGTCAACTACGCTTAATTGAACTTCATAACAAAAGTACTGTTTTCTTTCACTTTTATAAAATGAATTTTCACTCTAGTTAACAAACGATTCGTTGGTATGAAAAATGTAATTTTTTGGCGCCATCAAATAAGGGCTGAGTCATGTTACCCCTACATCAAAAACTTAAGCGACGAATTGGAAAACATATATCGATGTTAAACGACTAGTAGACCGAAAGAGTGATCCAAAGTGAGCGCTAATTACCGATGGTCTTATTTTCACGTAAAGTGAGGGATTGACAAGGTGGTTCAAGAGACAACAAGCCTAAATAGAGAAATATTTATATCAATTAATGCGATTTAAAGTGTTATCAACATTGAATAGTAAATCAGTAAAGGTCAAAGATGAAAATAACATCAGATACAATAAAAAACCTTCTAAAAAAAGGTAAACAATTCAACAATATTATTTTGATAACGGCCCTCGGTCTGACATTGCCGGTGTATGCTATCACCAGTGAAAGCGATAAATTGCAAAAGCTTGAACAACAACTCGAGTTATTAACCAAAGAAATTGAAAAAATTAAAAAAGCAGCCAAGGTAAAAGCTAAAGGAGGGGGAATTAACGTTGTAAGTAATGATGGAAATAATGCTTTTGAAATAGGGGGGCGTTTCCAGTTAGATTTTAATTTGTTTGATGGAGCATATAATGCGGAGAATAATGGTCATTCTGGTTCGGACCTTTTTCCTCGTCGGGTTCGAACCTTTGTTGAAGGACAAGCCGATAATTGGGACTATAAGTTAGTACTCGATTTCTCTGAAGACCAAGGTGAAATTACACTGGCACGCTTAAGATACAAAGGTTTTAACAATGGTCCTGTGATTAAAATGGGTAAAATTCGAGAAGATATTAGTCTTGAAGCGTTAACAAGTAGTAAGCATATCACCGCAATATCCCGTCCAGGGCTCGCAAATGTCATGTCACCCTATTTTAAATATGGTGTTTCTGCCTATCAGTACTTTAAAGACACTGGTCTTCGTTATGCTATTGGCATGTATAAAGGAGGCGGTTTTGGTACAGATGGCCATGACGAAGATGGTGCTATGACTGTTTCTATAACGAGCCGTTTCACATGGTCTCCTGTTCACAGTGGTGATAAAACCATACATTTAGGTGTTTGGTTATCAGAGCGAGATTTTGGCGGAGATACATTGAGTGCCGCGTTTGCCCGTGGTGAAGTACGAAATACCAATGTTCGTTTAGTGAATTATGAGGCTGGAGGTGATGCTTTTTCTGTTGATGATATATCACAACGTGGCTTTGAATTTGCGGGTGTCTATGGACCCTTTTCCTTACAAGCTGAGTTTGCTGAACGGAGTATTAATGCTGTAGACAATAATAACGACGATACTTTTCAAGGGTATTATTTAACAGCAAGCTACTTTTTGACAGGAGAACATCGGATTTATGCAAAACGTGGGGTATTTAATTCACCAAAGCCTTTATTAATAACGGGGGCGTGGGAAGTTTTTGCACGTATAAGTAACTTTGATGCTATGACTAAAAGTCAAGGAACTGAAGTTGAAGTCGTGACTTTAGGTGCAACATATTATTTGAATAAACAAATTAAAGTCATGGCAAATTACATTATGTCAGACGTTTCAGGACCGGGTAGCAAGGATCTTATTGGAATACACACCGAAGGTAATGCCTTTACTGCTCGTATTCAGTACCTGTTTTAAGCTTTATCAGTATTGGATCTAAAATTTCACTTCAGAGGTATTAAGTGTAGCTGGCAAGTATTTTATCCATAGAAGACTATCAAAGGACCAACGTCATTAATTAAGAAACCAATAGTGCAGAGCAGACTAATAAACTATCGTTAATAACGATGATTGGTCCAACTACACAGCCATCGTTTATGAACTGATATTATTTAAAACAAGAAGCGTATGGGTAAATGTACCTATACTAACGTCGCTTAATGTTATTGATTAAATACTTGTTATCAAGTTGTTTAACTTTTTCTGTCAGGCGTTTTATTAATAAAGCATGATTTTGCGTTGTATGGAGCTTAATTAAAATATAGGTAGGGTCTTAATAATTACCCTTATTTATAACGTGACAGACTAAGGTTTTCTTTTTGACACACATTGATTACAGCTTCACGTTTAGCCAAATTACAGAGATATTTTGAAAGGTTTGTAAATGATAAGGGCGGATTTTTTAATTCATCAGACCAAACGGCAAGCATAAATATGTAAAAATCACATATCGTTATACTTTCTCCAATAAGAAACGTTTTACCTGCTAACTTTTTGTCTAATAAATGCCACATTTGAGAGATTCTAATTTCCTGATTTGTCATTATTTCTTCATCATTATTAGCTGAGTACTTTTCAGGATAGTCATAAATCATTAACTCTGTTTGCATGGTATTTGTTAAATACATTAACCATTGTAAAAATTCGGCTCTGTTAGGATCTTTGATACCAGGCACGAGTTTTGATTCGCAGTGATTTTCGCCAATATATAGACAAATTGCTGCACTTTCACTAATAACTTTACCTTTGTTAATTAAGGTGGGTATTTTTCCATTTGGATTTAATGACAAGTAATCTTTCGACTTTTGACCATTATTTTTCCTATCAACAAGGATTAACTCAAATTCTACTTTTAATTCTTCAAGTACAAAGTGAGGAGCCATACTGGCATTAAGCGGGTAATAATATAATTTGTACAAAACACTGTCCTTTTCTGAATTGTATCGAGGCCATATTTTCGTAAAATGCACTGCGTTCTAGGTCATTTTATTTAAAAACTTGGTATTTAATAAGTGAGGATAACTCTATTACAATTCGACATGTCATAAATGACATTGCTTTAACTATTTATGCCAAAAGCCCCTTTTGATTATACTTTTTAGTTAATGACAGGGTTTATAAAAGCGTTGCTTATAATCATTGGGACTAATTGCCAGGTGTTTTTTAAAAAGGCGGCCCAATACAGCCACACTGTTGATACCAATCTCATCGGATACTTGAGTGATGGACAATTGTCCTTGTTCTAAAAGGTGTTTGGCTCGATCTACTCTGGCTTTTTGGACATATCTTCCAGGGGATTGTTTGAGTTGCTCTGTAAATTTGCGTG
>Ga0209396_1004934_pt1 | contig 12802 bp, 10 predicted proteins | sample GOMGulsemesocosm_6_FD_184638 | JGI IMG/M metagenome (GOLD analysis project Ga0209396, IMG submission 184638) | Methane-oxidizing microbial communities from mesocosms in the Gulf of Mexico - GOM8C Gulf of Mexico (SPAdes) (version 2) | ecosystem: Environmental > Aquatic > Marine > Cold seeps...
TCTAAAGAGTTACCAGATAGTGTCATAAAGCGTTGGCAACAAGCACTGGACCGAGTAATTGAATCTGGAAAATACGCTAAAATATATGATAAATATCTACAGGGTAAGCCGTAGTTTTAACTCATATTTTTTAACTACTCAGTAATAAACTTCATGCATCAAGGGGGTCATTATAGCCATTTCGATGTACTATCATGATTCCCCTAACATATTGATTATTTGGTCTTTACCACAAACACACCTAACTTATTTACTATCTTGCAGCGCGGTAATTTAATAGCGGCAGTCAACTCACCTATGAGCATGTATGACCTCTCCCAGCTGTTCAAATTTGGCCATCAGAAAGAGATTATAATAAGTCAATTACCCTATAGCAGAATGCTAACAACAGCAGGGTAATTTTCTCGCTAATTATTGTTCCAGCCAGTACGCTTGCCCTGTGGCGTTAAGAGTAGTTGAATGGCATCCGCTAGTTTACCTTCCACTCGTTCTAAGCGTTCTTTTATATCACTATCATGTGCATTTATATTGTTATTGGTATCAGTATGATGCGTTTCTAAATTGCTATTTATGACAGTATCATGAGCATTTAAGTTATTGTTTGTATCAATATGATGAGTCGATAAATTACCATTTATTGCAGTATCATGTGTATCCAAATTGTTATTAATTGTTGTATCGTGCTCATTAACCTGATTAAATATATCTTCCGTTCTTTGATATATTCCCAATATTTCTGCGCTGTCAATCGATGATTGACAAATAAGAAACTCTTCCCATACACCTCGTGCAACCTGAAATACGGCCGCAACTGCCGACGAGCAAACAGCTGACTGGGGACTTCCACCATTACCTAAAACGACCACAACAGTTCCACAACCAGAAATTGCAGCTTGCTTTATTGCTTCTGCAACTAGGAATACACCTAGCGCAATAATTGTATCGTTTGTATCTGCTCGTATGCCAGTGCACAACGGGGTATATATTGCATTACGTAAATTTACGCTATTGACTGTTTTTGATTGTTTGTGTTCTGCAGTATCAATATTTGTGGATGCCTGAATTGCATTTAAGTTATTAAAAACTGTACTGAATTTTGAAAATGATGTTATAAAGTCCGCATTAAATGTGCCTAATAATACGCCACCATTCATCTGCTCAACTTGACTAATTAATAACTTAATACTGACAAGATCGTCACCATTGGAAAGTTCTAGGGCTTGTTTTAAAATTCGAATGACTTTAATCCTAACTTCTTCAACTTCCCTTGTATCACCTGTTATAAATGCAGTATCTGAACGCATTTCATCCAACGCAGTTGAAGTTGATAAAGAGTGACTAGCATAGGTTGACATGCCTATAAATAATGCCAATGCACTACCTCGAGATATCAATTGTTGAATTTTCATGGATAAGTTCCTTTTACATTGAAATAAAAGTATTTGCTATATAAACACAATTAATTGGTTGGCTAATTCCTCCTCTATTGTGATGGTGATGAAGCACCAATATCTAGTCATACGGGTTATACTTAATGTAAACGTAGCATAAGAACACTTAATAACAACTTAAGGCACACTTGTATAATTACTAGCCTCACCGTGTAACAACAGAAATAATTAATTGAGTTATTTAATATTCAGTTAATCCAAAGTTTGTAAGATAATTTTACTTAACCACTACACACCCGCAACGAGTAGCAATATGTTTACAATACACACAAAAAAAGAGCCATAGGCTCTTTTTTACTTTGTTCTGATAGCATGCAGCTAATCTCTGACGCTATTAATTGGCTTAAGCCCTCAGGCATTAGCCAATATGTGTCAAACCACCCATGTAGTGTTGTAACACTGCAGGTACTTCAATGCGGCCATCTTCAAGTTGGTAGTTTTCAAGCACAGCGACTAATGTTCGACCTACAGCTAAACCAGAGCCGTTTAATGTATGAATTAGCTCCGGTTTCTTTTTACCAACCGGACGGAAACGTGCTTGCAGACGGCGTGCTTGGAAATCACCTACGTTCGAGCAAGATGAGATTTCACGGTAAGCTTCTTGCGCTGGTACCCATACTTCTAAGTCATAAGTTTTAGTTGCACTAAAGCCCATATCACCGGTACATAACACCACTTTACGGTATGGAAGCTCAAGGTTTTTAAGTACTTGCTCAGCGTGACCTGTGATCTCTTCTAATGCTTCAAAGCTTTTTTCTGGGTGTACAAACTGCACTAATTCAACTTTATCAAATTGATGCTGACGGATCAGACCACGTGTATCACGGCCGTAAGAGCCCGCTTCACTACGGAAACATGGTGTGTGAGAAGTAATTTTAATTGGTAGATCAGCTTCGTCATAAATCACATCACGACTCATGTTTGTTAGTGGAACTTCAGCAGATGGGATAAGTGAAAGACCTTGGCCCTCTTCTGTCGCAGGTTTAGTATTAAATAGATCATCACCAAACTTAGGAAGCTGAGTGGTGCCATATAAACTATCTGCGTTCACTAGAAGAGGTACATACATCTCTGTGTAACCGTGGTGGTTTGTATGTAGATTTAACATATATTGCGCTAACGCACGGTGCATTTTTGCAATTTGTCCCTGCATCACGATAAAACGTGAACCACTGATTTTAACAGCAGATTTAAAGTCTAAACCACCTAATGCTTCACCTAAATCAACATGGTCTTTCACTTCAAAATCAAATGACTTTGGTGTGCCCCAGGTTGAGATCTCAACATTTTCATCTTCATCTTTACCCAGTGGTGCAGACTCATGTGGTAAATTTGGAATTGTGTAAGCGATCTCTTGAATTTGAGCAGCAAGTTTAGTGAACTCTTCTTTAGCAGCATCTAACTGCTCACCAAGTTCAGCCGTTTGTGCACGTAGTGGCGCGATATCTTCACCACGTTTTGCTGCCATACCAATCTCTTTTGAACGACTATTACGCTCTGCTTGTAGGGATTCTGTTTGGATTTGTAATGACTTACGTTTCTCTTCAAGTGAATTAATTAACTCAACATCTAGTTTGAAACCACGATCAGCTAATTTTTTAGCTGTTTGCTCAATATCATTACGTAAAAACTTTGCGTCTAACATTTTTATTCCCTAACTCTTTAAAACTAATAGTGTGCCAACATAGGCAGCCAAAATACAAACTACAACATTTAATGCAACGTTTAACATCGCTTTGATAATCTCGCCCTGTTGCAATAACAGCAGATTATCCATTGAAAATGTTGAAAATGTGGTTAATGCACCTAAAAAACCAACGCCAATCAGTGGCCACCAAGGTGATGAGGTGATTGTTTCTTGTTGCACCAGCTGAAAAATGAATCCCATGATCAGCGAGCCCAAAACATTAACGGCAAGTGTAGCAAATGGAAAACCTTTTCCAAAGAGGCTTATCATACCCAGGCCAATTAAATAGCGTAAAGTTGCACCAAATGCACCGCCACAGGCGACCAATGCAACATTTGTAATGATATTATTCATAACGTTTGTTAATACTCTGTAAATTAAGTTGTTTAAGGTAGTTTAGTTTTTCAGTTATCTGTTTCTCAAAACCACGATTACTTGGCTGATAGAAGCTTTCATTTTGTATCTCTTGAGGAAGGTAAACCTCACCAGCTGCAAAAGCACCATCTTCATCATGAGCATAACGATACCCCTCATTATGACCAAGGTCTTTCATTAATTGTGTTGGTGCATTTCGTAGGTGTAGTGGCACATCAAAATCCGGATAATCATTAACCAGCTGTTTAGCTTTTGCAAAAGCCACATACACGGCATTACTCTTTGGTGCACTTGCACAGTACACAATCGCTTGCGCAATGGCGCGTTCACCTTCGTAAGGGCCAACACGGCTAAAACAGTCCCAAGCATTAATGGCTATTTGCATCGCGCGCGGATCAGCATTACCAATGTCTTCCGAGGCTATCGCGAGTAGTCGTCTTGCAATGTAAAGAGGATCACAACCTCCCGCTAACATACGTGCAAACCAATACAATGCAGCATCAACATCTGAGCCACGTATCGATTTATGAAACGCTGAGATTAAGTCGTAAAATAGATCCCCTTTGTTATCAAAACTAACTCCTTCACGCCCAGCAATCTCCATTAATAACTCTAACGTAATTAATCCGTCATTGGCCATATCGCTAAGCAGTTCAAGATAATTGAGTGCTTTACGCGCATCACCTTGTACTAACGTCGCTAATTTCTGTTTCACACTTTCTTCGAAATGAAGCTTGTTGTTAGCTAAACCATCACTGGACTCACAAGCTTGATCAATAACCGCCTCAATCTCTTCTTCAGTTAATTTTTTAAGCAGGTAAACACGCGCTCGAGAAAGTAGTGCATTATTAAGCTCAAAGGAGGGGTTTTCAGTGGTTGCACCAACAAATAAAATAGTGCCATCTTCGATAAAGGGTAAAAAGGCATCTTGCTGACTTTTATTAAAGCGATGTACTTCATCAACAAACAATAAGGTACGTATGCCTGATGCTTGATTTTGTTTCGCAATTTCAATGGCAGCTCGAATCTCTTTAATACCAGAGGTGACAGCAGATAAGCGCTCAACATGTGCCTGACAATAGGTAGCAATCAATTCAGCAAGTGTGGTTTTTCCGGTACCTGGTGGTCCCCATAAAATCATTGAGTGGGCAGCACCTGCTTCTAGTGCTTTACGTAACGGTTTACCTTCACCAACAATATGAGACTGACCGATATATTGTGCAAAAGCCTTTGGGCGCATACGCGCAGCTAAAGGTTGAAACTCATTATTTATTGCAAACAGGTCACGCATTAACGTTGGTCATCCACTTCAACACCAGCAGGTATTTTAAAGTCATATAATGATTCAGCAATCGGCTGAGTAATACTTTTATGTGTTAATTGAAATTCACTACGCTGACCTTGCTCTTCAATGACTACAAACTTGCCAATATTGCCTGTTTTATCAAACTCAAACAGAAAGGTAGTTGCTTGTACTTGTTTAGGGTTGGTAACGGTAAATAATCCACCCTGTTTTTTTACAATATAGTTTTCCCACTGTGTTTTTGAAGCACCAGCCAGCAATGCAAAAGGAGTACCGTTGACAGCATCACTGAAATTAATCAAGGTTACTTGTTCGATAAATGGACTGTAGTACCAAATAGTTTTTCCATTCGAAACGATTAACTCCTCTTCTGGCGTTTTAACTAACCAATGAAATTTACCCGGGCGAGAGATAGTCACCTCACCGCTACTTTCATTTAAAAGTTTACCTTCACTACTAGTTACACTTTGCACAAAAGTGGCATTAATATGTTCAAAGGTAGCTAGTTTATCTTTCAATAATTGCGCATCAACAGTTAACGCATTAGCTACAAATGAAACCGAAAATAGAGATACTACTAGCGATAGTGATATTATTATTTTTTTCATTATTAATCCTTAACAGGTGGTGGCGCAAGCACATCACGGCTACTGTTTGCACCAGATGGTGCACTAATAACACCTTGTGCTTGTAATTGGTCAACTAAACGTGCGGAACGGTTATATCCAATTCTAAATTTACGTTGAATGCTAGAGATAGAGACTTTACGTGTTTCAGTGATAAATGCGACCACTTCATCAAATAATGCATCAATCTCATTTTCACCTTCCGCTTCTTGACCGGGTAAAATGCTATCTAGGCTTGCATCAGCTTCTAAAATGTCTTTAATATAATTTGGCTCACCACGTTTTTTCCAGTCAGCCACTACTTTATGTACTTCATGATCGTCAACAAATGCACCATGCACACGTGTTGGTACACCTGTACCAGGAGGAAGGTACAACATATCACCATGGCCAAGCAGCGTTTCAGCACCTTGCATACCTAAAATGGTACGTGAATCGATTTTACTTGATACTTGGAAAGCGATACGAGTTGGGATATTTGCCTTAATCAGGCCGGTAATAACATCTACCGAAGGACGTTGTGTTGCAAGAATAAGGTGAATACCCGCTGCACGCGCTTTTTGCGCAATACGTGTAATGAGCTCTTCACACTTTTTACCAACTATCATCATCATGTCAGCAAATTCATCAACGACAACAACAATGTTGGGAAGCTTCTCAAGGTGTGGTGCAGTTTCGTCCATGCTATCACCCTCTTTCCAGATAGGATCAACCAGTGGCTCACCAGTTTCAATACCCTCTTTCACTTTTGCGTTGTAACCAGCAAGGGTACGTACTCCAACAGCAGACAGCAGTTTATAACGGCGTTCCATCTCACCAACACACCAACGAAGTGCATTGGCAGCTTCTTTCATGTCCGTTACAACTTCTGTTAATAGATGCGGAATGCCTTCATAAACACTTAATTCGAGCATTTTGGGATCAATCAAAATCATACGTACATCTTCAGGTGCCGACTTATAAAGCAGGCTCACCAACATACAGTTAACACCAACCGACTTACCCGAACCCGTGGTACCCGCAACTAATAGGTGAGGCATTTTAGCTAAATCAACAACCACCGGCTCGCCTGAAATATCCGCACCAAGTACCATCGAAAGTGGTGATTTAGCATCCATAAAGGCTTGGCTACCTAATACCTGTGATGAATATACAATCTCACGGTGTTTATTAGGCAACTCTAATGCAATAACAGCTTTACCAGGTATTTGATCAACAACACGTACGCTCATTGCAGAGAGTGCTCGAGCCAGATCTTTCTCCAGACTTGAAACAGTGCTTACTTTCATGCCAGGTGATAATGCCAGTTCAAAACGAGTAATAACCGGTCCAGGCAGGACATTAACCACTTCCGCTTTAATTTTGAACTCCAGTAATTTTGACTCAACCAAACGCGCAGCTGTTTGCAGGTCTTCTTCAGAGACTGGGTGTGCCTTTTTATTTGGGCGGTCAAGCAGGTCAATACTTGGAAATGGCGCCATATTTTTATCAATCTTTCGTTTAATGGCTGGTCTTGCGTGCTCTGGCAGGTGTGAAAAATCCGGCAATACTTGTTGCTCGTCATCAACTTCCATGAAGCTAATCTCATTAACTTCTTCAACAGCATCGTCTACTTCAAAGGGTTGCTCACCAAACACAAAGTCTTCAACCTCTGCTATTTCACTGTCACTAAATGGTGCATTTGCGAAGGAGTCATCAATTGTATCAATAGCCGTTTCTTGCTTGGATAACTCATCAGAATTTTCCTCCGCTGTCTCCTTCGTTGGCAATATTTTCGGCAGTGTAAAGGTTTTCTTTTTGCGAGGCTTTTTCTTAACAGTTACCTCTTCAACTACTTCTTGATTCTGCAAACGGTTGTTTTTCCACGCTTTGAATGATGTTGGTAATGCAATAACTTGCACAATAGCTTTAATAACCAACGCACCTAAACCGTCCACTAAGCGTAACCATGAAAAACCAAACAGTAAGGTAATTCCCGAGATAAGTAGCGTTAATAAAATAAGGTTAACAGCTAATAAACTGAAAAATCCAAGCATGCTTTGTGCAATCACATCACCAATCAAACCACCCGATGGATAATAGTGGAAGTCATTAAAATTCAGTGAAGCAAGACCAGACAAGCTGAAAATGGTAAAGATAAAGCCAATAATTCGCAGGCTTAAATTGAGATAATCAATGTTTAATGTGAACTTGGGTTTCCAAAAAAGTACCCAAGCAAGAATCGAAACAATAAATGGCACTAAATAAGCGAGTAAACCAAAGGCATAAAATAGAACATCTGCAGTCCATGCCCCAACTCTACCACCAGAATTTTGGATCTCTGCAACCCACTGCTGCTGAGACCAGCTTGGATCAACAGGAGAAAATGACAATAGTGATATTGATATAAAAATAGCACTGAACAGGGTCATAATAACCCCAACTTCAAATAGTTTTTGCACACCAGAAAGGTGATTAATCATATCTTTTTTTAACAAAGGAGACCTCGATAGGGGAAATAGTTTTAATCAAGAAAATCAGCAGGTAATTGATGGCGTAATCGTAACCATATTTTACCACTAGCAAAAGCAGAATCTCGTACTGTTTGCATTATTTGTTGTAATTCGCCCTTTTCAAGTACCGCTTTAATGTCGGCATAAAAATTGAGTGCGATAGAACGGGCTTCGCTATTGGAAAAATAGAAGATCCCTACTTTACGGTACAGATCCTGTAAACCATTGAGGATCAACACGTAGATCATATTATTAGATGAAACCGCAACCTGATGATAAAAGCGATAATCAAACTCAGTGAATTCTTCACTGCTGGCATCTATTGAAGGTGTGTTCTCTAAAAAGGCAATGACACTTTCATTATTATTTTTTGCAGCCATACGCAAAATGATGGTACTGATATTGGTACGAACGGACATTAATTGATCAATAAAGTCGCTTCTTCTACTGACATCTAAACGCGTCAGCGTACTTAGAATATTCAGACCAGAAGTTTCCCAAAAATCATTTACTTTAGTTGGTTTTCCATGGCGGATGGTGATCCAACCATCTTTGGACAAACGTTGTAAGACTTCACGTAATGTAGTTCGTGTTACACCAATTTTATCGGCAAGGAAACGTTCAGCAGGTAGTTCTGAATTGATAGCGATGGAACCATTCCAAATTGACTCTATGAGGTATTGCTCAGCAACATCTGCAGGCCCTTTTGCTTTCATTATCATTGATCGTTTTATCCAGTTTTCATTTTTCAGAGTTGTGATTCTATCACAGTCATGCTCAGGCAAAACATTATATGTATCAAGGGCAAACAAACAAGTGTGATTATCTTCACATTGATTTTTACCGATATATAAAATATGTATAAATATTGATTAAATCTTGGAACCTATTAGCTGTAAATGTTACAAAGAGGTATCTTTTATACGTTAGGAAAATATTTTGTTATCTACTTTAAAAAAACTCTCCACTCAACGTTGGCCATGGTTGCTACTAGCCTTTAGTGCATTTGTCATGGAACTATGCGCACTATATTTTCAACATATTATGGAGTTAGAGCCCTGCGTAATGTGTGTTTACGAACGTATCACTATGTTAGGTCTTATTGTTGCGGGTTTGATTGGTGCAAGTGCACCTCAAAATTTGATAGTACGTTTAATCGCTTTTGGCGTGTGGGCTATCAGTGCCGTGTGGGGACTTCTATTAGCGCTTGAGCATACTGATTACCAGATGAACCCATCACCTTTTGCGACCTGTGACTTTTTCCCAAATTTTCCAAGTTGGGCACCACTTCATGAATGGCTACCGTGGTTGTTTAACCCTACTGGTGATTGTGCAGACATAGTATGGCAGTTCTTTGGTTATTCGATGCCACAATGGTTAATTGTTAGCTTCGCAATTTATAGCGTATTGTTTGTTGTTATTGCCGTAACGGCTTTGTTACCTAATAAGCGCTAAGCAAAAAAAAAGGTAGCAATAATTGCTACCTTTTATCATTACAATTGATATTAGACTGAAATATCAACATGTTTTCCTTTGCCATCAGGGCTTGCAACAGGTGCAACAGAATCTAATAGTTGCATCGTTTGCTTTTCTGTTTGTTCATTATTTGTTTTCATCAAATGTACATTCACTTTCTCAAGTGTACTTACCTTAGCATGATTACTCATAACGGAACCAACAACACTCATATCCATTATTATCCCCCCTTTTTTTGTGTAATTTAAATATAGCGCTGAATGTTACTTTCAGCGACTACATTTGTTATCGACAACTTAGGGCGAAACTTTAGTATTAAAGTCCTTGAAGATACTGATCATTAGTTGAAAGTGTAACCATCTGATTAAGTTCGGATTTTTGTTCTGTGTCACCGCTAACTAATGCACTAAAGCTGGCAAGCAGTTGTGATTTATCCACTTGCGCTTTGGATCCGGCACCAATGTTTGTTAGATCAATAAAGAATTCATCAAACAACCCTGAAAACTCTTCTACAACATCCATATTTAAAAACTGCTCATCATTGTAGATACTTGGATAACCACCCAGCTGCTTATCAACAGCAAAAGAGAAGCCTTTAACATTGGTAATGGTGGTTTCCTTTTTACACTTGAGCATACAACCATCTTCAATAGCGGGTTTTGTACAGCCAACAGTTTGCTGAAAGAAACATTGGCGACTGGTCATCATCAGAATCGGATGATAGATACTGTATAGCATCTTAAAGTTTTCAGGGCGTTTGATATTGCGCATTTGATTACGATTTATCTCATTTGAAATAAAGGCACCCGCACAGTTTAACTCCTCTTGTAATGTTAATAACGCATAAGAGTTGGTGGTATTTAATAAAGGCCCTGCTATCCACTCAATGCCAAGCTCAACGGCTTTAAGCGCGACTCCAGTGTTATTGGAAACAATACGTTTAGGTTTTACCGTTTCTAATAGGCGCACTGACTCATCGTAATCTTTACCAATTAACACTGCTGGAAACCAAGGAATTAGACGCGGGTTTTCAAGGAATATATTAATATGTTTGTTACAACGTTTCTTCCAACTTTCAGGTAATTTGAAGTAGATATCCGCTTCCGTTTCATCGGCAAGAAACATATCTTTTACATCGCTGATCAGCATCGAGATGGTTGGCGCTTCAGATACCTTTTTAAAATTTTCAAGCTTAGGTAGCTCAACAGGCGCTATCACCTTAACTTTGCCATTGAGAATAAAGGCAACGTCATTTTTCATTACCGTTAACTCTTTGAATGGCACACTTAGACCACTTTCGAGCTTATCAAAGTTGATGGCTTGTAATTCGTAATCGCCTTTTTTAAAGCTCTTGAAGCGCTTTTCAATTGCCGAAGCTTCAATGGAAGACTCGTCAGCTCTACGTAATAGACTGCTGGAGCTAACACTGTGTGTTTGCCCTTCAAAAGTAAGCTCTACTGTTAAAGGCTGGCCTAAACTCGCAGAAAAATTCATATGAAGTGCTGGTTTCTCAATGCTAATGTGTTTTATTTTAGCTTCAACATCGGCACTGATGGCATTTTTTTGCGCAGATAATTCAGTTTGAACCTCTTGAATCTGCACCACTGAAATTGCATTTTTTTCATCGTTGGCATGTTGAAAACTATTGTCACGCGGATTATCGATGAACATATCTTTAGTCAAGTTACCTTTCAAAAATGAATTGGTAAAATCACGATTAAATACTTTATAGAGATTGCTATCGTCGCTGAGTAATTTACCCGTATCCACAAATTGGTTTATCTGCTGGCGCCAGCTATCTACAACCGTATGCACATATTGTGCACCTTTAATGCGCCCTTCAATTTTTAAAGAATCAACACCTGCATCCACTAGCTCAGGTAGATCAAAATACGCAGAATTATCTTTTAGATTAAGCGGATATTTATTACCAGCATCGGTGATTTCATATTCATCACGACATGCTTGACTACAACGCCCACGATTACCAGAGTTACCAACACTCACGGAGCTTGAATAACATTGCCCAGAAAACGCAATACATAATGCACCGTGCACAAACACTTCAGTGAGTACATCATGATCATGTGCAACCGTTGATAACATTTTAATTTCCGGCAGGTTCATTTCACGGGATAAATTAACACGCGTTGCCCCCGCTTTTGCCAGGAACTTAATTTGCCCTTCGTTATGTGTCGTTAGTTGGGTTGATGCATGCACAAGTAAGCTTGGAAAATGTTTTTTGACCAGGTTTAGAATACCTAAATCTTGAACGATAATGCCATCAATGGTGGTATTAACTAACTGGTTAAGTAGTTTAACCACACCTTTAATTTCATGCTCAAGAATAACCACATTAATGGTTAAGAATACTTCACACTCAAATTTATGCGCTAAACGTAAGATGCCTTTAAGCTCTTCAAATGAGATATTAGTTGCACGGTTTCGCGCATTAAACATATCTAAACCACAGTAGATAGCATTTGCACCTGCAACAATCGCAGCTTTAATCGCATCAACATCACCACCGGGGGCTAATAACTCAATTTTTCGGCTCATCTTAAATCCATTCATTGCTAGTGTAATTTTGAGGGGCGATTCTACCTATAACATTAGATGATTACTAGTTTCGAGTCTCATGCAATATTTCCTAACTTCCCAATTATTAATGATGACAATTTGATTTTATAAATTTGCGAACCCATTTACCCCTACCTATGTTTATAAATGTGTTCTTTGAAAGGGTGGCTATTGCGATGAAATTCACTATTGCACAACGATTATATGCAGGCTTTGCTTCTATTATTGTCATTATGTTTATTGTCTCCGCAACAATATGGATGCAAAACAAAACCATTCAAGCAATTTCTCTCGAAGTAGAAAATGATGACGTGCCCGGTGCCATTATGTATTTGCAAGTATCAGATGAACTCGGTGGCATGCAATCAAACGTGCTGGAATATCTTTCAGGCGAAACCGATGAAATTGACAACTTTAATAGTAATTATGATCAATTCAAAAGCTACTTTAAATCATTGTATAAACTTGAATCAGGAAAACAGTCCGACCGAAACAAGATGGCCAAGATTGAAAAATATGTAAATGATTACGCGTTGCGTGCAAATCAAGATGTTTTTCAGCGCTACAACCCTGATACTGAGCGTTGGGCACGTGATAAGATAAAAGTACTTGAAAAACAAGGTGAAGAATTAGAAAACCTTTTAGATCGACTCAAAGACGAAGAGTTTGCTGACGCTTTAAAATCAGATGATCTAGAAGAGTCTTTGCGTGATGATCTACCGGGGGTACGTTATTACCTCGAATTAATTGACGAATTGGGCGATATGCTTGCCTCTATTACAAGTTATGTTGCAGGGGATAAGTCGAAAGTT
>Ga0209396_1004941_pt1 | contig 12793 bp, 11 predicted proteins | sample GOMGulsemesocosm_6_FD_184638 | JGI IMG/M metagenome (GOLD analysis project Ga0209396, IMG submission 184638) | Methane-oxidizing microbial communities from mesocosms in the Gulf of Mexico - GOM8C Gulf of Mexico (SPAdes) (version 2) | ecosystem: Environmental > Aquatic > Marine > Cold seeps...
TGTGGCCGTCTTTGAGATTGCGAATAGACATGGTGCATTTCCTTATAACGCGTAAATCAATGTATTTAATATTATAAACAATGATAACTGTTTTTATATACAGTGTTATACATAGTAGGGCTTAAATTAGATATGTTCAATGTTTGTTTATAGTTGTTAGATACACAATGTAAGGGAGTGTAAGCATTTGAATTATATTGAAGTAGGCTGAATAGGGGGGATTTATAGGCTATAAGTTGTTTGTTTTTCACTCCAGCCACAGTTAGTCATTAAATAGTCTTGTTTTTCCTTGCTATAAGATTAAATGTTAATAAAATCAGTCGCATGTTTGGTCCTTGTTAATAATTAACAGGACAGCACGCTTTCTCAGGCCTGCTTTAATATCAGATTAGTATTTTCGCTTATTTTTTATTTTATTAGTTGTTAGTGACTAGGGTGAACAGATTTGGTCATTGTTTATACGGACCAGTATAAACAACTGTATTCTATATATCCAAATAAGAGGTAATACACCCCCAATGCTAAATATGGTGTAGTTCATTGTTATTAAACAATAATTTAATGTTCAATCATTTTACGCTAGTGCTTTTTATGTATTATACGGAATTCCGTAAAATACACTGTTATAAGCTATTTCAATTTTAGTTATAGGAAAATTATGGGCAACTATTCAGACTTTTGTGAAATGTATGGCGGTAGCGCTGGTGATCCAGATTTTATGGATAACTGGTTAGATGAACTCGCTTCTCCGGTTGATGAAGATGAAGAGTGGTATCAAGAGAATGAAGAAAAGAGTCATTATGATATTCTATTAAAGCATTTGAGCAGTATCGATACATTATTAGATGTTCAAGTTCCAAGTAGTGCTGAGTTTAGTTTACTTGTTATGCTTCATGGCTATGTTGTTTCTGCAATTGAGGCGTACCTAGCAGGCATATTTATACACATTGTAACGAATTCGGATGATTTTACTCGAAAATTAGTAGAGTCTGATCCTGAATTTTCAAAACAAAAATTTACAATGAAAGAAATATATGAAAAACAATCAAGCTTAAAAGTTACAGTTTCAAAGTATCTTAAAGGGCTAATATTTCACGACTTAAAAAAAATAAAACCAATGTACAAAGCTGTATTGGGCCATGACTTTCAAGATATTTCATGGCTATTTGAAGCAGTCAAAATACGACATGACTGTGTTCATCGAGCTGGTTACGATAAAGATGGGAATAAGGTCTCAGTTACTAAAGAAACAATAATTAATTTACTGGGTGACATTACAGATTTATCGAATGAAATTGAAGAAACGATTAAACCTCATTTGGAAACTGTCTCTGCTCAATAGCTTATAACAAGGCATTTAAACGGAACAAAAAAACAGTGGGTTACGTTTCGATTCACATTATAACCCACGATTTTAGTCCGCTTAATGCGGCGTTATGAATTAAGGAAATACTGAGTTGGCTGATAAAAGTGAAGAATTGAATGTTGCTTTAGATTATCGAACACAACTTCAAGAGAAGAGTCATAATCCGGTAGAGGTGGATGATGAAATTTTAAAAGGCTTGCAAGAGCATCTAGATAAAGTTTTTCCAAATCCAGAACAAGATGACCAATTTAGAATAGGCTCTCTTCGCGAGTTTCTTGCTGGTAAATCAGCTGATTACAAAATTAGCACAGTAGATATAAAAAACTTACTTCAAATGGAAGGTTTTGAAGAAAGTAATCCTTTATTGGAAATTCTAACAGCTGGCGAAACAAGTCATTATGATGATTTCATGACGGCTTTATTCTCCGAAACACATACTAAAACTCTAGTTAATGCCTGTGAAGAAATAGGATTTAAGTTAAGAAGTGGGTTCTCAATTGGTGTCATTGATTCTGAAGGCTTGCAAGCTGAGCAAATTCCCATCTGGATGACCGAAGCTAGTGTTATTAGTATTACTCAACAACTGTTAATTACCAGTAATCGTCTTTCTAAGCTACTGGCAAAGAGTATGTGCTTTAAGTTCAATGAAGATAGCAAATATCAACTGTCTAATGACATAAATGACTATAAGAGCAAGCTTCTCAATGACCGAGCACTTCAAAGAGAATGGAGCTTGTTCTTTGCTGATTGTGGTTACAATCCAAAGAAGCCTCCTTTAGGGGAGCGTGTTGAATTATCAAATGAGTACGACCAAAGTTGTTTTATCGATTTTTCTGATTCGATAATAAATTTTATTTTAGGTCATGAATGTGGTCACCATCTCGCACAACACTCTATTGATGGTATAGCCTCTGTTGATAATGTTAAATCTGACGATCCATATAAAGAAGAAAAAGAAGCAGATATGCTAGGTTGTCACTTAACAATGCACATTGGCCACAATCCAGATGAACCAAACTGGTTTTCTGCGATTAACTTGGGAGCTACATGTATATTAAAAGCCACTCAATTAATTGAAAAAAGCCATCAAATGTTAAAAGATGGTCATGAAAAAGTTGATCTACAAGTGAATGCTTCTCACCCGCCTTTTGAAACAAGAATTGAAATTATTAAGTGGTTTATAAGCTACTACTATGAGGATGCTCCCGCATCAAAGGTTGCCATTGAAATGCATGATTTGATATTAGATTTATTTGACTTTATTTGGCTGAATGTCTCTACTTTTGTTAAAAACTTACATAAAGAAGGACATCGCCCAGAACCAGTTAATTCACAATGGTTGCCAGAATAAATTCATAACAAGTTGCTCAAACGGACAACAAACAGTTGGCTTTTGCTCGTTCCTCGCTGATTTTAGCCAACTATTTTATTGCCGATTAGCAAAGCGTTAGGTTTTTAAGGTGATCATGTCAGATTTAGAGTTACATTTTTACAAAGTTATTATGACTGGCTCAGCATCTTTAATAGTTGCATATTTAGCTGCTAAATTTGCTCTATATTCTTTTTTTAAACAAAAAGAATATGAATTAGTGCGAGATCGTTATCTCACTGAAGGTGTTGATAAGGTTCGAGCTTATAACATTAAAGTTATGACTGATTACAATTGGAACTACCTTCAAACAACAAAGTGTCTAGCAAAAGCATATTATGCTGAATCTGCCTTTGACCCTGAACGTACATTATCCACGCTTCGCGCAATCGATGATATAAATGTTAGCGGGTTAGAATATACAAGAGTTTCAAGGTTACTAAACGATGAATCGTTATGGGAGCTAAATGACTTTATAATTGGAAATATTCTCGCTGAGAATGAGCATTTAATTAGAATTCTAGAAACGCTGAAACATGCAGAGTCAATGAGTCCAAATGCTATATTAAAGTTAAAAGAAGAAATTGAAGAGAATCAGAATAAAATGCATGTCCAGATTGGCTCTATCACATCATTTTTAACTGAAATTACGGATATTTTAGAGGAATCAAATTTAGAATTCTCAGCAGTTAAGAACTTTTACATGGACACTACTGTTGCCGCGATGTTAGAAAACATTAGGGCTTTACGGTATACGGAAAAGCCCAAAACCTAACAAGGGTTTTCAAGTCGAAAAAATTACAGTTGGCTTTTTGTTCGTACCTCACTTATTTTAGCCAACTGCAAATTTCCCGCTTAAAACGGCGTTAGAGTACTTTCTGGTTCATGTGTATTAATTACTTTTTAATAAAGATGCATTTAAATGTCAAAAATAACTAAAAATCAGCACTTTGTACCTCAATTCTTATTAAATAATTTTATGTCTTCAAATGAAGTGGTCAATATTTATGATTCAACTAGAGGGAAATTAAGACCTCCAACTAGCGTTAACCGCGTTTTAGCTGAGAATTATTTTTATGATAAAGATAATTCGGTAGAGCATTTTTTACGGGATAAGGTTGAGGGACCGGCTTCATTAATTATAAAGCCGTTTTCACCTAAACATGAAGATCAAGCTGTTCCCTTAAATCAAAAGTCAAAAATAGACGTTCTTAGATTTCTCATGGTACAACTAAATAGAACCCCAAGAGCATTTAATGATTCGCTAGAGAATATCGACAACTTTTTTGATGTGCTGTTCAAAGAGCTTGGAGAGTTAAATAACTTTGAAGAGAGCGTTATAAACAGCGTGAAATTTAAACTTAATGATCCAAAAGATATTTTGCGTATGCAAACTGTTGAAGCAGCTTTGGACTGGCCTTTAATTGATGATCTTGAGTGGCACTTTATCATCAACAATACTAATACAGACTTTGTTATATCTGACCATCCTGTTGTACATTATAATTGGTATTTGCGAGATTCTACAAGAATGGACTACACAGCTATTACAAATCGCGGTGTTCAAATGTTTCTACCTATTTCGCCAATTGTCACTCTTTGTTTATACGATAATAAGGTTTATAAACTAGGTAGAAAAGATTGCTCTTACACCGAAGTAAATAACGAATCAGATATTGATATATTAAATGATTTGCAGTTCAGAAGTAGAGATTCTTTTATTGTATTTGGTGATACAACTCAATCAGAGTATGTTAGTAATAAATGCCAATTGATTCCTCAAAATAGTATGTTTAACAAATTTTCAGAATCAACCCCTCTAGTTGAAGCAGGAATTGGAAAGCTCAAATCTACACAGGTGCAATGGAGCGAGCAATTCATAATAAATAATTGGCTTTCATTCTGTAAAATAAAAAATAAACTACGAAGAAAACAGCCCCTTGATGACTATGTAAGAAGGCCTGATATTGTGCAGGAACATAGGTGCTTTATAGATAAAATGAGGAATGGGAGATAGCGTACTCTAACAAGTCACTTAAAAGGACAAATAACAGTTGGCTATTTACTCCTTCGTCTTCTATTTTAGCCAACCATTATTTGCCTCTTAGTGAGGCGTCAGGAGTTAGCATGGTTGCTGTTAAAAGGATTCAAGCAGGTCAATACTCTGTTTCTGATGGCCGTTATATAATTAAAGATAGTTCTAGTTGGTACGTTCTAAATAGTGAGCAGCAACAAGATTTTGGTCCTTTACCAACACTTGCGGCTGCAAAACAATATGTTAATAGTGGAACAACGCCTTTAGGAGAGCATAATCTTGCCTCGAAAAATGGGCGGCGGCAAAGTAAAAAAGAGTTGATTGCACATTTAGCATCAGAAACTGAGAATGGCAATTCTGGTCCAGCGATTTTATATGTTCTGGTTATGGTAGCTATATGTGTATTTGCATTAGTTGTTCGAGGTTATTAGGCATTGTACTGTTCAGTCGCCTAACATATAAGAATAGGTGTCGCGCAGCCGACACCTTATTCGGGTGTTGAATAAGCCCGAGCCCTTCTTTTATATAGTAAATTACGAGTTTGATCTGGGTGGGTACTTCGCCTTGGGGTTAAATCCAAGGCGAGCGAAATTGAGATAAATAGCAGGATCGTTATTTATCAATGAACTAGCCAGTTTTCACCATAAACTTAATCTCTCCAACCTGTAACGGTAACGCCATTATTCCTATTATGTTACGCCTTTCGGCTAGATCGTTCGCGTGATACCCACACACTTCATTTCATGCTGACAGCAAGGGCAAATACGGGTGGCCTTGCTCTTATTTGTTTCTGAGTATAACGGCATTTTCCAATTAAACAGATGTAACAGTATTGCTTGGATCCGCAATCGTAACCGCTTGGTATTACCGTGTAAAAAGCCATAATCCCGCACTCGCTGCAACCCTTTGGGAAGCACATGCTGCAAGATTAACCAGAGGAATTTCAGCGTCGGCAAAGTTCTTGTTTTGGTTGCTTGAGTCTGTCCATCTTTGTATCTGAACGTTACAGTGTTATTGGATGTGTCGATGATGTCGTTGTCGGGCAAGACTCCACGATACAGATAGCGCGATAAATATTGTAGTGCAGGCAAACCATAACCGACTTTACGGCAATCAACGATCCACTTGGTCGGTAGCTTTTCTGTTTTAGGCAGAGATAAATCCCCATGTTGTGCAATGGCATCAAGCATTCTTGCTCGCCAGACTTTAGCAAGGGCAAAGGCGTTAAACAGGTAGCTATCTTTGCTTTTGTTCCATTGATTTCGGGCTTTGTTGTAACTGCCACTGGCAACAATAATATGAAGGTGAGGATGGATATTACGTTGTCGGCTGTGGGTATGCAGCACAGCGGTAAATCCGATCTCGCCACCGAACTTGCGTTTTGCAAAGTCCTTCAACACCGATGCCGCCACTGAGAACATGGATTGATATAGCGCTTTAGGACTCTTCCTGGCCAAAGGCCGTAGTTCGTAAGGTAGTGTGAACGTCACCATAAAATAGTGTACGGGTAATAGCTTGTTGCTGCCGTTCCAGCCAATCAGAAGTGGTATGCTGTTGGCATTGCGGGCAGTGGCGATGACCACAAGAAAGTGGCAGGCGGTCATCATGCTGGCAGTGAAAACAGTACCATTGTGATCGACTTTGTTGCCCAGTTTTACAACTTAACATCGCATATATTGCACGACGACTGTCATGAGAGAGTTGATTGCCATGCAGGCCTTCAAGTGCTCGGTGATGCTGGCGAAGTAAATCAATGAAGGTGCTCATTTCAAGCTCCAACCCAGTGTTAATATATCAGCGAGCTGATTGATAGCTACGGATGCATCACGCTGTTTAAGCTGGGTTAATTGGGTGTAGCGTGCAGTGGTGTTGAGGCTGGCATGACCGAGTAACATTTGCAGAGAGCGTAAATCTAGCCCTTGTTCGAGTAGATGCGTTGCAAAGCAATGTCGCAGTGAGTGCGGGCTGACGAGTTTATTAATATGGCAATCACGTAGTACTTGCTTAAGAGCTTTTTGTATCCCGCCTTTGTCCATCGGGGCATTCATGCCATTACCGTGTCCAGGGAAAATCAATCGGGCATGATGATGTGTTTGCCAGTGGCAGCGCAGTGCATGCAACGTGCGTTTTGGCAGTGGCACTAATCTATCTTTACCGCCTTTAGCTTCACGAATGTGGACTTGCATGGTTTGGCTATCAATATCATGTACAGTGAGATTTAAGCCTTCACTTAATCGCAGACCCATGCTGTAAAGTGCGAGAAAGAACACTTGATAGCGTTGTTTCTTGGTGGCGTTGATGACCTGACTAATTTGGGCTGGCGTCAAGATATCGGGTAGGCGTTTTACTTGCGGTGGTTTGACAATGTTGAGCCATTCCCATTGTTTATCGAGGGTGTAGCGGTAGAAGAATTGCAAGCCATTACGGTCTATTTTTTACCGTACTCCAAGAATGGGTTTGGATGAGACTGTTGAAATAATCTTTTAGATTGGCGGTGGTTAAACAGTCAGGACTTCGATCAAAGTAAGCCGAAATGCGTCGAACTGCACGAGAATAGGCATCAATGGTCGCTGGCCGTTTACCTTGTAGCCTTAAATTGGTAAGGTGTTGTTCATAAAGATAATTAAATCGTTGCTGTTGTGAGTGATTCACACTAATAACTCCAATAAGGCACCACCTAATGGTGATGCTATTGGTTAGTATGAACGCAGGCTTGTTTACTCTGCCGCGCAGCGGCTTCGTTCAACAAGCTAATAAACAAGGGTGAAAACAGTTTTTCGCCTTATTAGGAGAAAATAGTGTCTGAAGCAAAAAAGTTCTTTTCTGGAAGTTGCGATATTCAAAGTTTAGTCCTCCAGCCACTTTCACATATTTATACTTGTTGGGATATTTCATGGGATATAAATGAAGGGAAGTTTGAAGAAAAGACTAGAAGTCTAGGTAGTTATTTAAATAATTTGATTGAACATATAGATAGTATTCAAGCACCAGAAAACTACCATGAGTATGAAGACCAGGTCGCCGAATTTTTAACGGCTAAAGATAATGGTTGGGGCATTAAAAAGGTTGGAAGGCTTTGGGTGGGGGCTCATTATCACTCGATTTTGGAACAAGGTGGTTTTGGAGATTTCAATCAAGAAAAATTAATAATGTCAGTAGCTGGTCGTATTAAAGCTGCGAGGTCTTTTGGGCAAGTAACATTTGATGAAATGGAGGAAGGCCATAAAAATATCTTAGCTTTCCTTCTTGCTAATATACTTTACCATAGGTGTTAAATCGACCTCGGCATAACAAGGGCATGCAAACTGAAGTTGTATAGTGAATGTGGCCACTCGCGTCGAAGTTTCAAATACCAAACCTTATCTTAATAACTATAAGTAGAATAAATAATCTAACAAGGTTTTGTCCATCAATGGCTTAGGCTAAACACTCTAAGCGATGAGAGAGCTAGTTGCAACAAACTGCTTTTCGATACATGAGCTAATGTATGAGCAAAAGGAAAACCCTGACTCTATCGGCAAGCCGTTTGGTGTTAGAGTGCTAAATGTAGGTGTTGACAATAACGAATAATCAAGGGGGTTATTTAATCCCTTGATTGCTTCAATCTCCTATAGTACACAGCTTATACGCTTTCTAAACCAATCATTTTTTCTGTACTAAAAATGATATTTCACTACATTAATATCAATGTATAACAATGGCTTATATGTCATCGCTTATTATCTGTGATATCCTCTAATTTAGCTCTACTATTTAATTTTATAGACACTCAATACTTAACATAAAGATCATACAATTATTTTTATAGTGTTGAATTTTTTATGCTCTTATATAATACCGATGAGGAAAATGTAAGTACTATGATGGAACATGAGAATAACCATGAATTTGCAGCAGACCGACCAATAGAAAAGCTTTCAGATGACTTATTAGGTCGTTCAGAATTTTCTTTGGCTTTGGCTAAGGCTTTATCTGGTTGGCATGGCAAAGATAGTTTAGTTGTTGCTCTTCATGGGGATTGGGGAGCAGGGAAATCATCTATAAAAAATATGGCTGTCCATGAGTTATCTAAAGATAACAATGATAAAGTCGATATTATTGAATTCTCTCCTTGGGAATGGGCTGCACAAGACAAAATCACTTCAGCATTTTTTCAAGAAATATCCACCACTATTGGATTAAAGGATAATTCTAAAGAAGGCAAAAAACTTGCTAAGTTATTTAAAAGATATGGTAGGTATCTAAATACAGGTGAAATAATTACGTCAGGACTTTCTAAAGCATTACCAACAATGTTTATACTGGCAACAATACTTGGTGTGAGCGGTCATTTCGCTGATGAAGTGTGGGTAAAAAATACATCAGTAACTCTATTGGCATTATTAGGTGCATGGGGAGCATTCTTAAAATGGGGAAAGAGTTTTTTTAAACAGCTAGCTGGTAATGCAGAGGCTTCAGCTAAAGATAATGAATTAACTCTTAGTCAATATAGAGATGAGCTAACTAGCTTATTATCAAGTCGAAACAAAACATTAATGATAGTCCTAGATGACTTAGATAGATTGACGACTAAGCAATTGCAAATGGTAATGCAATTAGTGAAAGCTAATACTGAATTTCCAAATGTTGTCTTCTTAATGTTATTTCAAAGAGACTTAATAGAAGATAAATTAAATGATGGGTTACAGTCTGGTCGAGATTATTTAGAAAAAATAATCCAAGTGCCATTTGACATCCCTAAAATCGAAGAGTCAAAAATACATCAAGTTTTATTCAAGAAATTGGATGAAATAATTAATAGCGACCAACACGCTGAAGAAATGTTTGATTCTGTTTATTGGGGGAACGTTTTTCATAAAGGTTTGAGTCATTATTTTATCAATTTAAGAAGCGTTTATCGATTTATTTCTACACTTTCCTTCCATTTTTCAATATATAAAAATGAAAATGCATTTGAAGTTAACCCTGTTGATTTAATAGCTATCGAGTGTATTAGAATTTTTGAACCTGACGTTTACAAAGCAATTTCTGAATCTAAGGCATTTTTTACAAGGACGAGCTCACCAGATCGTGGGCAAGATGAAGAACGCAAATATTTAAACGGTCTTCTAGAGAAAGCAAACTCCCCTTCAAAACTAGCGGAGCTATTAAAAATATTATTTCCAACAATTAAAAGGATAGATCGCCATACATATGCTCAAGGATATTACGATGCTTGGCAGCGAAATATGAGAGTCTGTCATGAGTCTTCTTTTAACAAATACTTTTCATTTAATATTCCTGAAGGTGGGCTATCTAACTCTGATTTAACCAAGATGATGGAACTAACTGGCGATAGAGCTGCTTTCTATCAATTGCTCTTGTCTCTTCAGGAGAGAAGTATTCTCAGGTCAGCTTTAGGGCAATTTTCTGCTTATATTGAATCCATTCCATTAGGTAATGGTAATAGTTATATTTCAGCACTTTTAGATGTTGGAGATAATGTTGAAAATGAAAATTCAGGATTTTCATTCAATAACTCTTATATTCAGGTTTTTCAACATTTATCATGGTTTTTAAGGCGGATTAATTCTACTAGTGAAAGGTCAGAATTGTTGAGTACCTGCTTTGAAGAAACAGATGGTGGTTTATCTATTATTGAATTTGTTCTCCAAGCTGATACTGAAAGACAAAATGGCGATAATTTATTAAGTGATGATGGGTTTGAAAAAATCAAATCACTATTTATTGATAAATTAAATTTTCTCGCTAAAGATGAACCTGAAAAATTGATTTCTCACCGCCATTTAGGGTCATTAATTTGGCGATGGAGAAAGTGGGGGGATGAAAAAACTGTTAAGGACTGGATCGAATTACAGGCTCAAAATCATCATAATATATTCTATATTTTAGAAGCTTTTGTAAGTCGAGGTTCTTCCATGTCTATGGGGGATGCAGTTGCAAAACCAACTGCAAAATTTGACAAAAAATCGCTTGAAAAGTTCTTATCAATTAGAGTACTAGAAGACTCTTTATCCTTGTTAAATAAAGAATCTTTAAGTGCATCTCAATTGGAATTAGTAAAAATATTCCATGCGTCCAAAGATGATACGTAATCCAAATTTCGCAACTTTTAAGCCATTACTTTGTAGTGGCTTCTAATTTCTATGAATGTAGTGGATTAGTGAGTTTGGTCAGCACATAGAGGTTAGCTGTCCATCAATGGCTTAGGGTGATCGCACTAAGCCAATTTTACCCCGTTTTGGCTTAGAGCAGTTACTCATACTCAATATCCTCACATTAATTTGCCATATATTTTGTTATGGATAATTCTGCTGATTAATCACAACGACTGTGAGTACATTTAGGCATGACTTGGATTTACAAAGATAGCAAAAATATATTATTTAACATGCCAAAACATCTAGTTTATCAATTATTTATAACTACTAAGTAATTGATATTTAATCGTTATTTTTGTATTGGCAATGTTTACATGGGTCACTATAAATACTGTTCTTGTTTTTATCAGTGTTTTATTTGATTTTGAATTACTATTCATCAATATCTATTTGTAATTTATAGTAAATTTGATATTGTTGATAATTATTGAAATGGAATTCGCCTTATACAGAATTCGGTATAGTAAACTATTATGTTTTTAAATTTAGTCCCAAGGAACGGAAATGAAAGTCGATTTAAAGTGGTGTGATTTAAAAAAAATTGGTGACACTAAGTTTGTAAATTCAATGTATATGTGGATCTTCGCTGTGCCATTGTTAGTAAAAGCTTTTGAACATGTCGAAGATGAAAAACTTATATTTGAAATTTTTCAGCAACAACTTCCAATAAGTACTTCATTGCCTTTTTCATGGAGCATGTTTTATTTCAGCGCTTTGTTCTTGGCCTTAGGTAATTTAATCTATTTGTTTAAATGCCCCAAAATAATTAAAGAACATCCCACTTATCAAAGTTATGTTAATGAAGGTAAAAAACTGAAACAGTTAGGTCCATATTGTGATGATATTTCATTCAATTGGGGGAAGTTAGCTGAAGAAATAGAACATAAAAATGAAAAAATAAAACTGGCAAAAAGGAGTATAAAAGCAATTGGCCCTGTAGTAAATAATGAACCTGAAATCGATGTAAAAGATCCTATACACTATTTTTGGCCAATGCATGAATTTGGTGATGTAAAATTTCCATTTTATAGACGTACATGCGCAACACTTTTTATTGTTGGATTCACTTTGTTTGGAATTGTTGCACTTCAAAATTTATGGGCTGTTGTTTCATTTTTAATAGCCAAAACATAACAAGTTGATTAAACGGAACTAAAACAGTCGGTCATCGCTTCGCGATTTTAACCAACAATTTTAACCCGCTTAGTAAGGCGTTATATTTACAAGGAATATCGAGTGTCACGAAGTAGTATTTACCCAATTATTTTATGTATTACAGTGCTTTTAATTGGATGTGAAAATAAAGAGGAAACAAGTGAAGAGGTCAATAAAGATGTTCTCACAATAGATTCGATAGTAAACAAAATTGAATCTCAAGCGATATTGTCGGATGCAGAGCAGTGTATTGTAGAAGCAGTTACCTCATCAATTATTGATAAAAATAATATTTTAGTTTATGCGTCTTCTTTTGATGTCTTGGCACGATATTCAATTACCAAAGCAGCATCAGAAATTAACTTTTGTCGCCCCATGATTCAAGCTCGTTCTGGGAAGGATCTTTTATCAAGTTTATCTGAACACTGCCCAGTAAGGCTTAATGAGCTTTCAGTAAAAGAGTTCAATGATCTTCATGCTAAAGCAGCTGAGTTAACTATGGCTGCTGGTAATTTCAAAGGTAGTGTTTTTGAATTTGCTTATGGTTCCTGTGTAAAGTAAACATAACAAGTCACTCAAAAGGACAAATAACAGCTGGCTGTTTGCTCCTTCGTCGCTTATTTTAGCCAGCAATTATTTGCCTCTTAGTGAGGCGTTATGTGCCAAGGATAGTTAAGTGAATGATACAACTGTTGAGCTTCTAGAAG
>Ga0209396_1004942_pt1 | contig 12789 bp, 13 predicted proteins | sample GOMGulsemesocosm_6_FD_184638 | JGI IMG/M metagenome (GOLD analysis project Ga0209396, IMG submission 184638) | Methane-oxidizing microbial communities from mesocosms in the Gulf of Mexico - GOM8C Gulf of Mexico (SPAdes) (version 2) | ecosystem: Environmental > Aquatic > Marine > Cold seeps...
CCACCTGCTTGGCTTTCAGAACGGGGTTAACGGGTACAAATACACAATCAGCAAGGCTGCTTCCAAACAGGGTGATGACGGTTTCAAATTGTTTGGGCAAATAAACAGCAATACGATCGCCGCGTTGACAGTCCAGAGATTTCAGCGCGGATGAAAAATGACTCAATTGTTGCCACAGCGCTTGATAGCCTATGGCTTCGGCTTTGAACGTTATCGCTGTTTGTTCCGGCGTGGAATGAGCGTGTTGTTGGATGCCACTGTGTACAAAACTCGTCATTGAGAAATCATCAATCCTGAAGTGGGGTGAAGTGTGAGAATGCTGTAATTTTAGGTGCTGGCAGCGTGATTACAACTCAATATGTAGGCTTTTATTGAGAGTTGTGTTTTGTCGTTGTATTTCGGTGATAGCATTATACTGATGAGGCAGAGCTATGAGGCTAGTCGTCGGTAGGATAGCTAACTTTGACAGAAGGGTGTGTGGAGATCGCGCTTTAATTTTACAGTCCAAAGTGGTTTTTTAGTGTTGTGAAAATTAGTGGGCTAAAGGACTTGATTGAAAGGGAGGGTGCGCAGACTTTGTTGTTTTATCAAACGTCAAGAGAGCGCCAAAACAGAGTGCCAGCGCGCAGTAAATTAAATAGTATTTAGACTTATTTTTTAGCATGATGTAATGGTGGTTTTTGGCGCCGTTTTTTATCTGTCTTGCAGTCGATGATGCGTCATTTTATTGAATGTTAAGGAATAACTTAGCGGGAAGCTATGGTGCAAAAAAATAAAGGTTTTGATCGTATTATAAAGGCCTGTGGTTACTCACTGGCTGGCTTAAGGGCTGCTTGGAAAGAGGAGGCCGCATTTCGTCAGGAAAGTCTGTTGATGCTGGTGATGTTGCCCTGTGCTTTTTGGCTGGGCCGGAGTCTGGTTGAAGAGTTGTTGCTGATAGCTGTATGTGTGTTGGTGATCATTGTCGAGTTGTTGAATTCGGCAATTGAAGCGGTGGTTGATCGAATTGGTGACGAATATCACCTGTTGTCAGGGCGGGCCAAAGATATGGGCTCGGCGGCGGTGTTTGTTAGCGTTATGTTAGTGATTATTGTGTGGCTGGGAGTTATCTGTGCCCGCCTTTTTTAGACTAGGCATTATGCAGGTGTTATCCGTTAACTTTTCGATAATTCTATTGTGTTTGGCTACCTTTACCCGTGCTGCGGAGTTGCCGGATACAGTTATTAGAGTTAAACCTTCTATTGTAGGGGTGGGCACCTTTTTACCGACTCGAGCACCACAATCTCGGTTGCAGGGTACTGGCTTTGTTGTAGCCGATGGCTATCACGTCATCACTAATGCGCATGTGGTGAAAGTGGAGCTGGATGTTGCCAGGAAAGAGAAACTGGTGATTTTTACTGGCACGGGGAAACGCGCGGTGTTACGTGATGCGCGAGTCTTGGTGTTGGATGAGGCGCACGATTTGGCGTTGTTGCGAATTTCCGGTGTACGGTTGCCTGCCTTGGAAGTGGTCGACTCTAAACAGGTGAGAGAAGGCGAACGCTATGCTTTTACCGGCTTTCCACTTGGAGGGATTTTGGGTTTATATCCGGCAACCCATCAGGGTATTGTTTCCAGTGTTACGCCAATTGCTACGCCAATGGGGGGCTCGCGACAGTTGACGCCAGAATTAATTAAGCGTCTCAAAGCTGGCTATGAGATTTTTCAGCTTGATGCGACGGCTTACCCTGGCAATAGTGGCAGCCCTCTTTATAATGAACAGACCGGACAGGTTGTTGGTGTGATCAACAGCGTATTTGTTAAAGGAACTAAAGAGGCTGCACTTTCTAACCCTAGCGGTATCAGTTATGCCATACCGGCCAAATATGTAAAAAGTTTAATGGAAAAAGCCAAGGTTGCTCGCTGACTTCAGACGTTACACTGAAGACTGTCGGATATTTTTACAGTAATCTTGCACTATTCTGTATATTTATACTGATGGTGGATTAATTTTTCGCTAACTTGTTGGATATAAAGGTTAAAGTTATCTGGGCATGATGCTTGCAGGTTATTTCGGTAGAAGCTTTAATTGCAACTAAACTGCTTGATCGATGCCCTACTAGCCAGAGTTGGCGTATTATTAAAAGCGTAAATCTTTAAGTATAACGAAATTTTGGAATAGACGGTTATGTCAGATAAAAATGGAAATAGCAACAACGATAAGTTGTGTGACGACATAGAGCCAAAAAGCCTTATTACAAAGCCTCGGTCTTCGGGAAGAAGAAAGCTTATAATAGGTTCCTCGGCAATCGGCGCTATGTTTGCGGGCCGTCCTGTGCTGGCAGCAAAAAATATCTGCGCATTCTCTGGTGCACTTTCTGGACCCTCCTCGCTGGTTGAACCTGATCCCTGTAATGGCTTGACGCCGGGTTACTGGAAAAACCATGATTGGCCAGCTGGCTACGTTAAAGAAGATTGTGTGAAAAGCAATGGGCAGCTGAGTAATGATGGTAATGGGAAATGTACTTGGCAGGGCGCTGAGGGAAATGGAGTTACGAAATTTGCTGATGTATTTCCGAACTGTAAAAATCTTATAAAGAGTGTATATCCTGTTATTGACACGGATGATTTGAGCCTGACATGGGAAAATATTTCGTTTAGCCGAGTATTGTGGGAGGCTAAGGAAGGCAATAGCCAGAGTAGTGAGCCTGGGTTGCAATTAGCCTTTCATCTTGTTGCAGCCCTGTTTAACTCAGCATCTCCGTTTGTTAATTATGGCTATACTGGTGCTGAATTCATAAGTATTGCAGAGAACTTTTGTTTGACAGGCATGGTGCCAGGCTATGGGGCACTGAGTGTTGAGCAATTTAAAAACCTGCTCGACCTTAGAAATAATGGTCATTTTGATGTGACAATAGATCAGCTATAGCTACTCGCTATTTCTTATCACGCGTCTAGGAATTGATGCATGGAGCGCCAGGCGCACTACCAAATCTGCGATTGGGCGGGCCATTGGAAAAAACTGGATGAAGATTATCTGGTTTATCAGGAGGGCACGGGCAACCTGTACGAAGTAAATGAGTTAGCCCTTGAGCTCCTTTGTATTTTGCTAGAAACCCCTGCATCATTGGAAAAACTAGGTGCAATGCTTAGTGATCAATTTCAGGTTCCGTCAATGGATGAACTTACCCCGGCTATACTTAATACACTTCATCAACTCAAATCGGCTGATCTGGTAGAGTCTGATCTTTAGTGAAAATTACTGATCTTCAAAAAAACGAGTGGATACGTCTACTCAGACGTGGCCGTGCTTGTTTTAAGATAGGGCCTTTTACAGTACGCCTGCGGTCAACATTACCCCAAATTGCTAACGGACTTTACCAGCTTTATAGTGAGTTTGAGCTCGTTGATCCACGTAATCAGTTCATTGATTATGATATTTGTGTCGACGCGCCGAATTTATTGAGGCGCTGGTTTCGACCGCAGGTTCTTTTTTCTCTGGATGGACACTCCCCTTTTAAACCTTTACCTCAAAGCCAGGCGCTTGCTGTATTCGAGTGGGGGTTGAATTGGTGTATTGCCTCATCGGCGCACCGTTTTCTCATAATTCATTCCGCAGTCTTGGAGAAGGGCGGGCGTGCATTGATATTGCCTGCTCCGCCGGAGTCAGGGAAAAGTACCTTATGTGCTGGGCTTGCGTTGAGTGGATGGCGCTTATTATCTGATGAAATGGCGCTTATTGATCTTAAAACAGGGTGTCTAGTGCCGATACCCCGGCCGGTTAGTTTAAAAAATGAGTCCATTTCGGTGATCCAAAAATTTTCTCCAGAGGTTGTTTTTGGTCCGCTTTGTCAGGGTACGCACAAGGGAGCGGTAATACACATGAAATCCTCTAGTGAATCTATTAGTGCTATGGGGCAGCATGTGAAGCCTGCAATAGTTTTATATCCAAGATATATGCAGGACGCTGAAACAAATCTATTGTCTCTGACCAAAGCGAAGTCAGCAATTGAGCTGGCAGAAAATGCGTTTAACTTTAACGTGCTAGGAAGTGCCGGTTTTGATGCTTTAACTAACCTGATGGAATGTTGTGATTCATATCGGCTTTGTTATTCCAGCTTAGAGGATGTTATCCCTAAAATTTCTGAATTAATTGATGGTTCTCACTCGACGGAATAGAGTTTTTCATAATGAAAAATAAAACAAATTATGTGGCTCTTGTTCTGAAGCAACCAGACGTTATCTTGAGTTTTGATCTAGAGAAATATAGCTTGCTAGTGCGACAGGCAAGGCAGGCTAATTTACTAGCGACTATTGGCGAAAAACTTTCTGAGTTGAAAATTCTTAATCAAGTACCTGTTGATGTCAGGCATCATTTTGAAGCTTCAATGCTTCATGCGAAGCGGCATAAGCCTGGTATTAATGTGGAAGTACGAAACTTAAAAAAAGTTTTGTCGCAATTAGGATTGGATCTGTTGCTATTAAAGGGTGCAGCCTATGTTTATGCGGATTTACCAGCGGCCAAAGGCAGGTTTTTCAACGACCTAGATATTCTTGTCCCAAAAGATAGGATTGATCAATTGGAATTGGCCTTGCGGGATGAGGGGTGGGTTAGTGGCAAAACAGATGCCTACGATAACAAGTACTATCGCGAATGGATGCATGAAATACCTCCGCTGAGGCATTTCATGCGTAAGACAGAGCTCGATGTTCATCATACGATTCTCCCCCCTACATCGAAATACCACCCTGATGTTGAAAAGCTGTTTGAATCAGCAATCGAGATTTCATCTGGTGTAAAAACGCTCTGTCCAGAAGATATGTTCATTCATAGCGCAACTCATCTATTTCATGACGGTGAGCTTGAACACGGTTTGCGGGACATCGTTGACCTTAATCAGTTGATGAACCATTTTGGGGAAGGGACTGCCCAGTTTTGGGAACGATTGGTGCCAAGAGCAAAGGAACTGGATCTGATCAGACCCTTATATTATGGGCTACGTTATACCCAAAAAATTCTAGGGACGTCAATTCCCGAAAAAGTGATAGATGAAGTCTCTTATGAGCAGCCCAGTGCGATAATGCGCCCGGTGATGGATTTTTTGTTTTTAAGAGCTTTAGCACCAGATCACGCTAGTTGTGATCGTTTTTTGACAAAAACAGCACGATATTTTTTGTATATTCGGTCTCATTATCTGCGTATGCCTCTACGATTATTGTTGCCACATCTTATACGTAAGGCTTGGAAGAAGCGGTTTGAAAAAGATAATGTACCTATAGTTCTAGGAAAACAGTTATAAATACCTAGGCCAACGGCTTTGTGTGATGAGTGGTTTTAATTAATTTTATATGACTTGTTTCTTGCTAAAGAAACAAGTCAGTTTTTTCGACTTGCAGCCTGTTTGTTGATCCCGTTTAATTAAGCATAAAGTCCGCTAACTTCGAAGCGATCCTGATAGGAGTACCTTGTCAATGTCCGAGTCCAAGACTTACCCTGTAAAACCTGAAATAGCCGCACGTACTTTGGCCGATGATGCGACTTATCAAATGATGTATCAGGCGTCCGTTAATGATCCGGAGTCTTTTTGGGGGGAACACGGCCAACGTATTGATTGGATTCAACCTTACACCAAGGTTAAAAATACACACTTTGCTGCCGACGAGGTGAGCATCAAGTGGTTTGAGGACGGTGTGCTTAATGCCTCGGCAAACTGTATCGATCAGCATCTGGAGACTCGTGGTGATCAGGTGGCCATCATCTGGGAGTCTGACGACCCGGCTGTCGATAAAAAAATCACCTATAACGAATTACATTCCCAGGTTTGTCGTTTTGCTAATGCCCTGAAAGTGCAGGGCATTAAGAAGGGCGATGTGGTTACCATCTACATGCCGATGATTCCGGAGGCGGCCTATGCCATGCTGGCCTGTGCCCGTATTGGTGCTATTCATTCAGTGATTTTTGGCGGTTTCTCTGCTGACGCCATTGCTAACCGTATTGCAGCCTGTAAATCCAACGCGGTAATTACCGCAGATGAGGGCGTGCGTGGCGGCCGCATTATTCCGCTTAAAGCCAATGTTGATGAAGCCCTGTCTCGTGCTGGTACTGACTGCGTAGAAACAGTAGTCATGGTGAAATATACCCATGCTGATGTGGGTTGGGTTGACGGTCGTGATGTCAATTATCAGGACATTATTTCGACAGTTTCTGATGACTGTGCACCTGAGCCCATGAACGCTGAGGACCCGCTGTTTATCCTTTATACCTCTGGCTCTACCGGTGTGCCTAAGGGTGTGATGCATACCACTGGGGGTTATATGGTGTATGCCTCCATGACCCATCAGTATGCCTTTGATTACCATGATGGCGATATCTACTGGTGTACCGCCGATGTCGGCTGGATTACCGGCCACAGTTATATCCTCTATGGCCCGTTAGCGAATGGCGCGACTACTTTGATGTTTGAAGGTGTACCAAATTATCCCAGCGTTAATCGTATGAGCCAGGTGGTGGATAAGCATCAGATCAATATTCTTTATACTGCACCAACAGCGATTCGTTCGTTGATGGCCGACGGCGATGCAGCCGTAGAGGGTACTACACGCGAAAGCTTGAGAATTCTTGGCTCAGTGGGTGAGCCGATTAATCCGGCGGCCTGGCAATGGTATTACGAGACCATTGGTAATTCGAACTGCCCTATTATTGATACCTGGTGGCAGACCGAAACGGGCGGTTTTATGTTAACGCCGTTGCCGGGTGCGACACCTTTGAAGCCGGGTTCGGCAACACGACCTTTCTTTGGTATTCAACCTGCGTTGATGGATAGCAATGGTAAAGTGCTTGAGGGCGAAGCCAAGGGCATTCTTGTCATTTTGGATAGTTGGCCCGGGCAGGCGCGTTCTGTTTATGGCGACCATCCACGCTTTATTGAAACCTATTTTTCAGATTACCCCGGCACTTTCTTTACTGGTGATGGGGCATCTCGTGATGCTGATGGCTATTACTGGATTACTGGCCGAGTGGATGATGTTTTAAGCGTGTCAGGTCATCGTTTGGGAACGGCTGAAATTGAAAGTGCTGTGGTGCTGCATGACAAGGTCGCTGAGGCCGCGGTAGTGGGGTATCCCCATGACATCAAAGGCGAAGCAATTTATGTTTACGTCACCCTGAATCACGGTGAAGAACCAAGTGATGAGCTTGCCAGTGAGCTATGCCAGTGGGTGCGTAAGGAAATTGGACCCATTGCTACGCCGGATTTAATTCAGTGGGCGCCGGGATTGCCGAAAACGCGTTCGGGTAAAATTATGCGTCGTATTTTGCGCAAAATTGCCGAGAATGATTATGAAGCGTTGGGTGATACGTCAACGCTTGCTGATCCTTCGGTGGTGGAGGGTTTGATTGCTAATCGGCAGAATAGATAATTGATTGACGAGGTCAGTCTTGCCAGCGAAGGTTGGCCTCACCGTGGGTCTGATTAATGGCCTTTTCCTTTAGTTCTCCAGCCAAGTTCTCAGGTACCTTGATACGCATCAGCACCTGTTCCTGATAACCGGTATCAACGATCTCGATTTTCAAACTGTCCAGTAACCGCCGTATGTTGCTTTCATGCGGGTAGGGGTATTGCAGCAGAGCTTCTTTTACGGCCACCACCTCTGCTAAGGGTAATTCCTCCATAACGGCTTGCACGGCACCTGAATAGGCGCGCACCAAACCACCTGCACCCAGTTTGACGCCACCAAAATAGCGGGTAACGACCACAACGATTTCACCTACATTTTTGTGCTGCAAGACATTGAGTATGGGTTTGCCTGCCGTGCCCTGCGGTTCGCCGTCATCACTCATGCCAATCTCGACAGTATTGTTAGGCTCGCCAGCAATGTAAGCCCAGCAGTTGTGGCTGGCATCGGGGAAGGTGCGTCTTACCGCTTGAATAAAGGCTACTGCTTCCGCCTTGTTGCTTGCGCGTCCGGCGGAGGTAATAAAACGGCTCTTCTTTAATTCCTGTTCAACGACGATGGTATCGCCGGGTACTAGGTAATTGGGCATCAGTGGGCCGTTATTTTGGAAAACAGGTTAATAACAACAACACCTGCAATAATTAAACCCATACCGATAAGCGCAGGTACATCTGGAATCTCTTTGTAGGCGAAAATGCCAACTAACGAAATAAGTACAATGCCTAGCCCAGACCAGATAGCGTAGCTGATGCCGATTGGGATGCTACGCAGTACCAATGTCAGGACATAAAAAGCGACACAGTAACCCACGATTACAATGATGCTGGGTACAAGTTTGGTGAATTCAGCTGAGGCTTTGAGTGCGCTGGTGGCGATCACTTCTGCAATGATTGCGACGGCAAGATAGATATAAGCCATGAATAAATGTCCGACTAGAATAAGCGGCTATCATACCTTGCTAGAGGGTGAGTTTCATTCATCCAGCCTGAATAACTTGGCACGTACCAAGCGCCGGTATTCACGTGGACTCAGTGATACTCGACGTTTAAAAAGTGCTGAAAAGTAGCCAGGGTCGCTAAAACCGACGCGATAACTGATTTCAGCAATGCTGAGATTACTGTCCTTTAGTAAATCCTTGGCCGTGCCCAAGCGGATATGGTGTAGGTACTCTAACGGCGTGCTGTCGGTGGCCTGTTTGAAACGCCGATTAAAGGTGCGCAGGCTCATATCAAATTGTTTGGCCACTTCCAACAGGCTAATTTCATTGGCGTAGTTTCTCAGCATCCATTGCTGGGCCTGAATGATTTCTTCATCGTGATGAGAGCGTTGTTCGTCAAAGGAATAGAAGATGCTTTCGTAGGTTTGTTTAATCTCATGGGCAAAGTGTTGTTCGATCTGACGCGCAATTTCATGGTCATAAAAACGCTCAATAAAATGAATGATTAGATTGGTGATTGAGTTCATTCGGCCGGCGCAGTATATATTGCCGGAGTTAGTGATAAAGCGTTTGGTTTGTAATTTGACCTTGGGGTAGTCTTTTTTAAATTGCTCAAAATAGTACCAGTGGGTGGTGGCGGCTTTATCATCCAGCAGTCCAGCTTCAGCTAGAAAACAGACGCCTGTACCTGTGGCGCAAATCAGAGTGTCCTGCTGGTGTTGATTGGTAATCCACTCGCTAATATAAGGATAGCGCCGCAGCATGGGTTTTGGGTTGCCCCACATACCAGGAATAATGATCAGGTCGGTTTGTTCAATGTCGGCTAACTTCCGGTTGGGACGAATTTCGATACCGCCGGTAATGCGAATAGGTTCACCATCAATGCTCGCAATATCAATGGTCAGACGAGGACTGCCTGGCTTCTGAACACGCTGATGGGCATCAGCGGCATTGAGCATTTCGACGGGTAAGGTGATGCTGGTGCCCAGCGCGCGAGGAAAGACGAGTACAGTGATGTGTTTCATTTTTACCTGTTATTGGGGTAAATATGGCAAAATCGCCAGATGTGACCAATATACCTAATTAAATGGCGAATATGCACTAGTTGTCATTTTTCTTACGCATTACTATGAGCTTCATTATAGGTTTAGTGTAATCAGGAGAAGTAATTTGGCATCGTTACCAGTGATCGTAAGTTTTGGGGGCATCAGTCCTGCCGGTAGATCATCGTTCCATCACGGTTATCGCCGTATGCTGGCGGATGCATTAGATTCTGAAACGGTCAAACAGACCTACACCGATTTGGCTGTCCTGATGAATCTGTTGAAATTCACAGACGGTAGCTACACCGATGCGGAAGGCACACCGGTTGATCTGGATGAGTGGTTAGCTCATCACCGCCCGCACATAACTGATCATACGCTGGTGCGTAAGCTGGAAAAGAACCTTTTTGATCCCGATGCGATGCCTGTGCATGCGGCCTCTAAAATTGCACCAACTGGTGACAATACTCTTAGTTTTGAAATGCGTGCCCGCCATCTTCCGAATGTTGTGCCTGATAACTGGACGGTAGAGAAGCTTGATGACGGAACTGATAAAGTTCGCGTTACAGTGGACGGTGATCTAGATGTACTCTTCAAGGACACCCGCACCTCTACGGTGAACAGTGCCGGACAATTGCCGAGTGGTTTCTCACCAGATAAACTTTATGCCTCACGTAACCATCCTCGTGGCCTACAGCTAAGTGTCTATGGCGCTTCCGATGCCGTGCATGCGCTGGGTATCGATTGGCAAGAGGTAATGAGTCATGTGTCGCCCGATGAAGTGGGTGTGTTTGCCAGCAGTAGTATTTCGCAGATGGATGAAAACGGTAACGGAGGACTGCTACAGTCAAGCCTGAAGGGCAAACGTGTCAGTTCCAAACAGCTGGCACTGGGTTTTCCCGAAATGCCAGCCGATTTTGTTAATGCCTATGTGCTGGGCAATGTAGGTGGCACTGGTGCAAATGTAGGTGCTTGCGCTACGTTTCTTTATAACCTTAAACAAGGTCTTGAGGAAATTCGCTCCGGCCGTAAACGTGTTGTCGTGGTGGGTGATGCGGAAGCGGCTCTCACGCCGGAAGTGATTGATGGTTTCCGTACCATGGGGGCTTTAGCTGAAGATAAAGAACTGTTGGCGCTGGATGGTGGCGATGTCGTCAACCATCGTCGAGCTTGTCGTCCATTTTCATCAAATTGTGGTTTTACATTAGCTGAAGGCGCGCAGTTTGTTGTGTTGTTTGACGATGCACTGGCGGTTGAGTTGGGTGCCAATATTCTGGGCGCTGTCGGTGATGTATTTGTAAATGCGGATGGTTTTAAAAAATCCATTTCCAGCCCTGGTGTGGGTAACTATGTGACCATGGCCAAGGCAATGGCTTCAGCGCGCGCAATTGTTGGTGATGAAGGTCTCAAACGGAGCTTTGTACAGGCGCACGGTACGGGAACACCGCAAAACCGTGTAACTGAATCCCATATCCTCAACGAAACGGCAAAAATATTTGGTATTACTGATTGGCCCGTGACTGCTGTGAAAAGTTATCTTGGACACACATTGGCAGTAGCGGCCGGTGATCAGTTGATGTCGACACTGGGTGTATGGAAATACGGTATTATTCCAGGCATTAGCACTATCGATCATGTCGCTGATGATGTGTATAACTCGGAATTAAATATACTGACTGAAAACTTAGAAGTAGGTGCAGAGGGGATGGATGTCGCGTTCCTTAACTCCAAAGGTTTTGGTGGTAATAATGCTTCGGCCTGTATTTTGGCGCCGCATGTGGCTCGCAACATGCTGGAGAAGAAGCATGGTGCAGCAGCTTTGGCAGAACATGCCAAACGCAACGAGGCGGTACAGGAGACGTCTCGCCAATATGATGAGGCTGCTAGAAAAGGTCAGTCCGAACTGATTTATAAATTTGGTTTGAATGTGAAGACGGGTGATGATGTTACTCTGAGCAAATCCGAAATTCGAATTGCCGGTTATGAAAACCCGATTAGCTTGGAACTGGATAATCCTTACGGTGATATGAGCTAGGATTTAAAGTGACTGAAAAGCGGAGCAAAGGCTCCGCTTTTTTGTGTCTGAAATATTGATTCTACTGAGAAAGAAAACGGCAATGATTTCTAACATGTTGAAATTAAAGTAACTGTTTTTAAAAATTGATTTATGTCATTTTTATTAAAGGGTATCAATTTATTCACATGTTATATTTGCGGGCATCTCTTATGCGAAACAAGTTTAAAATTGTATGTGGTAGGTTATTGATAAATCGTAACTAATTGAATTAAAAGAATATATTTTGTTTTGTTTAAAAAACGAACAATCCATTGGAATACTATGAATACAAAGGGTTTAGGGATTAACTCAGATCTTATCCTCAAAGTTATCCACAGAATTTGTGAACAAAAAAAATCTGTTGTTTTGAGTTTATTGCTGAGTCTGCTGTTGATGGGCTGCGCAGGTAATGTACCGCGGAACCCTGAAAACCTGTGCGCAATTTTTAAGGAAAATAGAGATTGGTATAAAGCTGCAAAACGCACGGAGAAGCGTTGGAAGGTGCCATTGCAGGTGCCGATGGCAATGATGTACCAAGAGTCTAGTTTTAGGTCAGATGCGAAGCCTCCGCGGGATTATCTGTTGGGCATTGTTCCCTGGGGACGCGTTAGTTCAGCTTATGGCTATGCGCAGGTGAAAACGGGCACCTGGAAGGATTACAAACGTGAGACAGGTAACCGCTGGGCTGATCGGGATGACTTTAATGATGCCATTGATTTTATGGGCTGGTTTATGGATAAAACGCACCACATTAATAACGTGTCGAAATGGGATGCCCGGGCTCAATATTTGAATTATCACGACGGATGGGGTGGTTATAAACGTGGTACCTACCGCAAAAAATCTTGGCTATTGGTAACGGCCGATAAAGTTAAGGTACGTGCCGGTCGTTATGGTGCCCAATATAGGCAATGTAAAGACGAGCTGGCTGCTGGCTGGTTTAGACGACTTTTTATGTGATTACGATTGAAGTTGAGTTTGAGTAATGGAAATTCCCTATCAAGCAGTTCAGGCAGAAACATTAGGTAACATGATTGAAGAGTTTGTTACCCGTGATGGTACCGATTATGGCGAACAGGAAATCGATTTAGAAGACAAAGTAGCGCAGGTATTGAGTCTGTTAAAGGCAGGAAAAGCAGCTATCCAGTATGATGAAGCGCTGGAAATTTGTGAGATTGTGTTGTTGACATAATCGTGATGTGTAAGGGCCTTCGGTGAAAATTCTTACACGAAGGCGTTGACTTTATTCACAATAGAATAAAAGCAGTTCTTTTTTTACACTTCTCATAAAATAGCGCATCTTTTATTTAATTCTCATT
>Ga0209396_1004946_pt1 | contig 12786 bp, 11 predicted proteins | sample GOMGulsemesocosm_6_FD_184638 | JGI IMG/M metagenome (GOLD analysis project Ga0209396, IMG submission 184638) | Methane-oxidizing microbial communities from mesocosms in the Gulf of Mexico - GOM8C Gulf of Mexico (SPAdes) (version 2) | ecosystem: Environmental > Aquatic > Marine > Cold seeps...
CTTGCCACCACCTTCGCTTGCTCTGGCTGGGTGCTAATCTCTGGCAATGAGGGGGAGCTTGTATCTAGTATTGGTGCTACTGATTGGGGCGCTGGCTTTGGTTCTGTCTGGACCTTGGGTTCTGGTGTTGCTTCTAATTCTGGTGCCACCTCTAACTCGATTACAGGCTCCTCACTAACCGACTCGGTTTCCACCTCGGGAAACAAATCCGCCAGCAGACTGTCCATGTAGTCCTGTACCACCAGGTCAACTTTCACCGGTTTATAAGGCTGGGAGGTGCTCATGGAAACGTCTGACGGCAATTACTTAATAAGGTTTGGCACTGCCTTAAACAATAATTTTTTAACCGCCCGGCGGGCAAGGAGGCGCACAGTTGCAGCACCATCAAAACCACCAACCAATGCTGCGAACGGCTATGCCCCGCCGGTACACCCATAAACAAAAAAGGGTCAAAACACGGCACCATCCTTTGTCCCATAATCACACTATCCTGGGCAACGTAAGCGGGATTATCCGCCACCTTTAATTCTGCTTCAGGCAGGGTCAAGTCCAGCAACAGGCTGTCCAGGTACTGACTTACAACGGAATCTGACGTGTTATTCATGGCACTGGCTCTCACATCCTTGCGTGATTAAAAGTCTCTACATTCGGGCATTTTTAAACCGTCAGGCGGCACTGGCGGTTTTTAATAAGGCATTTAACAAGTGGCGGTAGACACGCACACCCCGTCCATCCGGATCGGATTGTGAGGGCATTTCTCCCGACTCACTGGCATCTCGAAAGCGAGTATCCACAGGGATACATTCGGCAAAAACTTGCTCACCATATAGCTCTCTAATTTTTTTAAGGGCATTTAACGAGGCATGAGTACGGCGGTCATATAGCGTGGGAATAATGGTAAAGGGCAATTGTTTTTTAGTGGATTGCATCACCATGGACAAGGTATGGGTCATACGCTCCAGACCCTTCACCGCCAGATATTCTGTTTGCACTGGGATTAATAATTTCTGCGCGGCTGCCAGGGCGTTAATCATTAACACCCCTAATATGGGCGGTGTATCGATAATGACATACTGATATTGATCCCACAGCGTGGCCAGGGATTTGGAAATGACCAAGCCCATGCCGCCCTGAGTCGCCACCTTACGCTCCAAAGTCGCCAGAGCGGTACTGGCAGGAAATAAATCCACCCCTGGCTGACAGGTGGGCACAATGATGTCTTTAGGCAGGTCTTCGGGAACCTTGCCCTCATGCATGAATAAATCGTATACGCTAAGATTTATGTCATCCGGGTCATATTTAAAATAGCTGGTTAACGATCCATGGGGATCCAGGTCCACCATCAATACCTTGTGACCCTGCTCTCCCAACAACCCAGCCAGGCATACAGTGGAAGTGGTTTTGCCCACTCCCCCTTTTTGATTTGCTACGGCCCATACGTGCACAACTCACTCCTTGGCCTACCCTGTTCGCCGACATCACCCGATTAGGGAGCCGCCCTTATTGGTTAACACTTACAGATGCATTTAAAAACACTATTAAAAGTGAACGCAAAAAACGTGCAAATAATAATTTTTTTGCACTAAAAGCACACATTGACGCCACAGTATTTTCCTACAGACGCCTTGACAGGGCCCAGCTAAAAAACTCCCCCTATTAAGATTTAGCAGACAAGTGCCGATTCGTCACAGTTTTAATGCGTTCTCTGTGAAGTACTTGGCGATCGATTAAAAATAATACCCGCCGATTAATGGAACGCCCCTCTTCATCATCGTTGGTGGCGATAGGCTGAAATGGGCCATAAGCCACCACAGCCAATCGCTGGGCGGCAATTTTTTCCAAAGCTAAAAACTGGCCAATGGCCGCCCCTTGCCGAGCGGTTAACAACCAAGGGTTAATACCAGCAGCCCCCTGGTTGTCGCCAAACACCTCAATGTTAATGGGGTTGCTAAAACCCACAAATGACTTGGCCAGCTTGACCAAGATTTGCTCCCCGTCATAACTGAGCTCAATGCCGTTATCAATAAACAGAGAGTCGGCGGGTATCTCCAGTTGCAGCCACTTTTCGTCCATGGTGAGATTAAAATGCTGGTCGTTAATTAAAGGGTTAAGGGCCCCCTGTACTATTTCCAGAATATCCCCTGGCGGTTCCGGGCGATCTCCCTCTTTGCTGCTCACTAGGGTCACATCCGATGCCGGCGCCAGACTGGGAAAAATGGCATCCAGTTGAAAAGGCATTAACGATTTATTTTTGCCATCAAACACCCCCACTAAGGAATCGGAAATTTCATCAAATTTTTTATTGTTCACGGTGGAGATAGCATACATCACCACAAAAAATGCAAATAATAGGGTCATAAAATCGGCATAAGACACCATCCAACGATAAGGGTGAACGGATTCGGGGCGATGATGGCGACGGGGCATATTTGGCCTCCAGGTTTGTTACATTTCACTCAGGAAAAAATAACACTGACGTACGTTTGTATTTAAGTGCGTTTTAAAATTTCATATCGATAACGAATAGAATTAGGGTGCTCCCCTTCGGCTATGGCCACTAACCCCTCGATGGTTAATTCGTTGTATAGATACTCACAACGTACCAAGTGTTTAAGTTTTTGCGCCAGGGGTAAAAAGATTAAATTAGCACTGCCCAAACCATACAGGGTAGCCACAAAGGCGGTGGCGATGCCTGGGCCAATTTCACTGGGGTCGTTCAAATTTCCCAACACCTGCATTAATCCCAGCACCGCCCCTATGATGCCGATGGTGGGAGCGTAACCACCCAGACTGTCGTAAACGTGGGCCGACTGCATGCCGATGTCTTCTTGTTTGTATAAGTCCAATTCCAAACTGTTGCGGATGGCACTGGGAGGCTGGCCATCGGCCAATAAATTCAGGCCCTTACGAGCAAACATAGAATGCTCCACCTCGGCAATGTTTTCCAAACCGATTAATCCTTCACGGCGGGCGGCGTGCCCCCATTGGCACAGGGTCTCTAACAAGTCTTCCAAATTAAACCTGGGCGGCACAAATAACCAGCTGGTGCGAATCAAGGCATGTTTAATCACCAGCCAAGGAGACTGCACCATCAAAGCAGCAAAACTGCCGCCAAATACAATCATGGCCGCCGGTAAATTTATCAGCGCCGAGGTCAACCCTCCCTCTGCCATATTGCCAAATACGATGGCAGCAATACCTAAGGCTATGCCTGCCAAACTCAACCAATCCATGGACTCTTCACTGTCATTATTCTATTGTGTCGTTAAGCACTGAGCTGTCTTTTTTGCATTATTATCATGTGAAATTCCACCGATATAACAATTCGACCCTGCTCAACCCCCCAAATAAAACTGAAAACTACTACCCCACTTCTTTACTGAGCAAGGGGCCGATATCGTGCAATGGCAAGATGGCATTGGCCAAATTCGCCTTGGCGATGGCCATGGGCATGCCGTAAATTACACAGGTTTTTTCATCCTGTGCCCAGATAGTCGAACCACTGGCCTTCATGAGTTTTGCCCCATCCCGTCCATCGCTGCCCATGCCGGTTAAAATAATTCCCAGGGCCTTGGCAGCAAAATGTTTGGCGGCTGAGGCAAAGGTAATATCCACACAGGGGCGGTAATTCACTCTGTCATCCCCTTCTATAATTCGCACTTTGCTGTGATCTAACATCATCTGCATGCCCCCAGGAGCCAACAATGCAACTCCGGGTTTTAAAACGTCTCCATCTTCTGCCAATTTCACTTTTATGCGGCATAACTTATCCAGGCGTTCAGCAAACGCGCCGGTAAAAGAGGCCGGCATGTGCTGAATCAACATGATGGGTTTAGGAAAGTTAGCGGGCAAACTGGTCAGTACTTTTTGCAACGCCACCGGGCCGCCGGTGCTGGTACCAATTAATACCACATCAACCTTTTCCAGCCGGGTATCATTTTTTGGTGACGTTTTGTTTACGGCGGGTTTTGTCGCGGGTGTCACTTGGGGCTGGGGCGCTCTGGTTTTTGCTGTGCTGGTTTTAGCCGCCAGCGGTTTAGCCGGTTCGGTTTTAACCGGCACCACCTTAGCCGCAGCGGGTTTGGCGGCGGGAGCAGCCTGTGGATCCGGTTCAACTTTTAAACTGCTAACCCGGTAGGCCTCCGGGCTGGCATTACGATTATAATATTTAGCCACACTCTTAATTTTATCGGTGAGCAGGTCACGAATTTTACTGCCACCGTGCTGAAGGTCACCAAAGTTTTTGGGTAAAAAGTCCACCGCCCCTGCATCCAGTGCGTCCAAAGTGATGCGGGCACCGGCATAGGTTAACGATGAAAACATCAGCACCGGCGTGGGTTTTAAATTCATGATATTGCGCAGCGCGGTGAGCCCATCCATCACCGGCATTTCATAATCCATGGTGATGACATCTGGGTTAAGGGCCTGATTTTTTTCGATGGCTTCACGACCATTACTGGCGAAGCCAATAATGTTTATATCGCTAACCGGCTTTAATATTTCAGCAATGCGTTTCTGAAAAAAGCCTGAATCATCTACTACCAACACATTTATGGCCATGCACACACCCTTGGTAGTCGCGAACTAAAATTTAGGCGGCCAGGTTTACTTTGGAGGCATAATGATTAAGCATGCTGGGAACATCCAGTATCAGTGCAATACGACCGTCACCCGTGATAGTGGCGCCTGCCATGCCGGGCGTGCCTTGTAACATCTTGCCCAGAGGTTTAATGACCACCTCTTCTTGTCCCACCAGTTGATCCACCACAAAACCGACTCTTTGGGTTCCCACCGATACCACTACCACATGCCCCTCTTTCACATTTGTGGGGTCTGTCTCTTGACCAGTGGAGGTTACCGGATTATCAATCACTAACCAGCGTTTGAGATGAAACAGGGGAATGGCTTTCTCGCGCACCACCACCACTTCCTGGCCGTCCACCACGTTGGTTTTGGTAAGGTCCAAGTGAAATATTTCGTTAACACTCACCAACGGAAAGGCAAATGCCTGCTGAGCCAGCATCACCATCAGCGTGGGCATGATGGCCAACGTTAATGGCACCTTAATTTGAATCTTGGTGCCCTTGCCAATTTCGGACTCAATATGGATAGTGCCGTTTAATTGGTTAATCTTGGTTTTCACCACGTCCATGCCCACACCACGGCCCGACACTTCACTGATTTCGGTTTTAGTAGAAAAACCCGGTGCAAAAATTAAATTAAACGATTCGCTGTCACTAAGACGCTCTGCCGCATCCTGATCCATGACGCCTTTTTCCACGGCAATGCGCTGCAAGGCTTTTGGATCCATGCCCTTACCGTCGTCATAAATAGAGAGCAGGATATGATCCCCTTCCTGTTCGGCACTCAATACCACGGTGCCATTTTTACTTTTACCATTGGCCACACGATCTTCCGGCTGTTCTATGCCGTGGTCCACCGAATTTCTCACCAGGTGAACCAAGGGATCCGCCAGGGCTTCTACCAGGTTTTTATCCAGGTCGGTGTCTTCGCCTTTCAATTCCAGGGTCACTTCTTTTTTAAGGTTACGGGCCAAATCTCGTACTACCCGAGGAAAGCGCCCAAATACTTTTTTAATGGGCTGCATACGAGTCTTCATGACCGAGGTTTGTAAATCCCCCGTGACCACGTCCAGGTTAGCCACTGCCTTGGCCATGGATTCATCGCTGCTCTTCAGGCCTAAACGTACCAGGCGGTTACGCACCAATACCAATTCACCCACCATATTCATGATGTCATCCAGGCGTTTGGTATCCACTCGTACCGTGGCTTCAGCGGTGGGCACTGGCGCCTCCGCCTTTTTAGCGGCGGGCGCAGGCGCTGCTGCTTTAGGGGCTGGAGGTTTAGGCGCTTCAGCGGCTGGCTCTTTTTTGGGCTCGACACTGGGGGCGGCGGCCACTGGCGCAGGCGTTACATCGGGGGAGGCATCAGGGTCTCCGTCAAGCTTATCCGTGGGCCCTTTGCCTTTACCGTGAAGCTTGTCCAGTAAATCTTCAAATTCTGATTCGGAAATATTCTCACTGGTTTCAGGGGCAGACGCTGGCTCGGGCTCTGGTGTTACCGGCGCCTCGGCTTCAGCCGCTGCCGCGACAACAGGTTCGTCAACGCTCTGAGGTGAACTGGGGGCAGGTGTATCGGTGACACCGGCTTGAGTACCAGGTCCTTTGCCCGAGCCATGGAGCTGGTCGAGCAAGGCTTCAAATTCATCTTCGGTGATTTCATCTGTGCCGCTATCGGCTGCTGCCTCGGCAGGCACTTCGGCCGCCGCTGGTGCTTCTGCCGCCGGAGCTGCTGCGGTGGGGTCAGGGTCTTCCAGGGCATCCAGCAAGCCTTCAAATTCATCGTCGGTGATGTCCCCTTCGTCGGCTGCTGGCGCAGGCGCGGCGGCTACCGCTTCCACGGCAGCGGGCGCCTCGGGGGCGGCTTCGCTTTCGGCTGGCGCAGCGGCTTCATCGGCGCTTTCGGGTTTAGAAAATTTACTTAAGTCAGCAATCAATGCCGCATCGGCGGGCTCGGGTTCATTTCCGCCCCGTACGCTTTCAAACATTTCGTTCACGGTATCCAGTGAACGCAGTACCACATCCATTAATTCAGGGGTGACGCTGCGTTGCCCGTTACGCAAGATATCAAACACGTTTTCGGCCACGTGGCAGCAGTCCACCAGCGCGTTAAGCTGTAAAAACCCCGCGCCCCCTTTAACGGTATGGAAACCTCGAAATATCGTATTTAGCAGGTCTTGATCTTGAGGGCTGTTTTCCAGCTCCACCAATTGCTCGGAAAGCAGTTCCAGTATTTCACCCGCTTCCACCAAGAAGTCCTGAAGGATCTCGTCATCCGAGTCTATGCTCATCCTGTTTCCCCTTTAAAAATCAAGGAAGACACTGTGTTATGGACTCCCATCGATTTTAAAACCCTTTTCATGCCCTTAAACTCCATTTAAAAACCCAGACTTGAGAGCAGATCATCAACGTCATCCTGATTGGAGGCAACGTCCTCCTCTTCATCGGCATGTACCTGAGGGCCCACCCCTTTATCTAGGTTGACCTCTTCATGTTCTACCTGTATCTCACCATGTTGAATGCCGGTGAGTTGGTCCACGTGGCCCGCCATAGCCACCAAGTTCACCAGGCGCGCCTCAACATCCGTGACCATAGAGGTGACTTTTTGAATCACCTGGCCAGTTAAATCCTGAAAATCCTGGGCCAATAAAATATCGTTTAAATTCTGATTCAACTTACGGGTATTGCTGTCGGTGCTTTTTAAAAATTTACTGATGTGTTTACACAAGTCTCGGAACTCGGACGGGGTTAATTCCTTGTTCAAAAATCGCTTCCACTGTTGCTGGATTTCACCGGATTCTGCCGCTATGCCCTGTGACAGTGGCAAGCTGTCTTCCACCTTATCCATGGTTTTGTTGGCGGCCTTGGCGGTCATGTCTACTACGTAGGCCAATCCGTCGTTGGCTTCATCAATATCTGAGCCAGCTCCTTGTACACTGGAGTCTAACTTGAATTTTTTAATGGACTCGTGCAAGGCCCGGGTGAGTTGCCCTATTTCCTGATAAAGGTTTTCATCCCGAACTTTTTGCAGCTCCTGAATTAAACCCACTGCCCCTGCCAGGTCATTTTTTTCCAGGCGAGCCATTAGATCTTTGGCTTTCTCCGAGAATAATTTCTCAAACTCATTGCCTGGGCTTTCTAACTCCAGTGTTGTCATGGAAATACCCTGTCACCTTTGACCCAACCCAACCGATGATTAGTTCAAAATACCAATCCCTGAACGAAATATTTATGCAGGTTGTGTGTGGCTAACCCGCTCGCTCAAATATTTTTTCGATTTTTTCCTTTAGCACCGCAGCAGTGAACGGCTTAATAACGTATCCGTTCACGCCGGCCTGAGCGGCCGCCACTATTTGGTCACGCTTAGCCTCTGCGGTCACCATCAGTACAGGTAAGTCTTTGAGGCGCTCGTCTTCACGCACGTGCTTGAGTAGTTCGATACCCGTCATGCCCGGCATATTCCAGTCGGTCACGAGAAAGTCGAAGTTACCACTTTGCAACATGGGTAAAGCTGTATTGCCATCATCCGCCTCTGAGGTATTGGTAAAACCCAAATCCCGTAACAGGTTTTTGATGATGCGCCTCATGGTAGAGAAATCGTCCACAACGAGAATCTTCATATTTTTATCCAAAGCTACCTCCCAGTGCCTCGGCTTGACCTTAATGCCTAATTTTTAGTCTAGTCACAGTTAGGCAGTAATCCAGCATTGCTAACAATGAATTACCAGTAATTGGGAAATAATTAAATTGACTAAGAGAAGGGGGGCGTCTAACGACTTGCACACATCCGAGCGGCGGGCATATGCTTAACTTTGTTTTTCTATCCACTCGCTCAAACGGGCGCGTAAGCGATGAGCCGCTTGGCTGTGTATTTGGCTCACGCGGGATTCACTGACCTCCAGCACCGCGCCTATTTCTTTTAAATTAAGCTCTTCATCGTAATACAGGGCCAATACCAGTTGCTCCCGTTCCGGCAGCGTGGCAATGGCACGGGCAAGATGTTGCCGGAAATGATCACTTTGCAAATCGCCCAGCGGGCTGTCACCGCCTCCGGTTATGCCCCCTTCACGTTCCCCTTGCTGGGCCAGCAGCTCTTCAAAACTAAACAGGCGGGAGCCCATGCCGTCTTGCAATTGATGGTGATATTGCTCCAAAGACATGTCCAGGGCTTGGGCCACCTCGCTGTCTTTGGCATCACAGCCAGTTTGGCCTTCAACGAAGCGGATGGCCTCGGCGATGCGCCGACTGTTACGGTGCACACTGCGAGGTGCCCAATCCCCTTTGCGAATCTCATCCAGCATGGCACCGCGAATACGTATGCCCGCGTAGGTTTCAAAACTGGCCCCCTTGCTGGGTTCGTACTTACGGGCGGCCTCCATGAGGCCAATCATGCCCGACTGAATAAGATCATCCACCTGCACACTGGAAGGCAACCGCCCCTTTAAATGGTGGCCGATGCGCTTAACCAATACCGCATACTGCTCGATGAGCTGATCGTAATTTGGGTCTTGCTCACTGTACAAGGCGACTCCCCCGGTCATGGCCATGGCCTAACCACACACTGCCTTGGAATAGTGTTGTCCCAAGTTCCAGCCATTGAAAAACATTGATGCATATAAAACCTGATTATTATCAATCTTCATGATCGCCAATTAGTCTGTGCCAAGTAACGCCCATTGAAAAAATAATGATGCATATAAAACCTGATTATTATCAATCTTCATAATCGCCAATTAGTCTGTGCCAAGTAACGCCCATTGAAAAAACATTGATGCATATAAAACCTGATTGTTATCACTCTTCGCGCTCGGCGGTGAGCACCAGTTTTTCAACAAAAAATTCCAGGTTGCCCCTGGGGGTGCTGGGCAAAGGCCAGCCATCCACTTTTTTGGCCAAAGACTTAAAGGCCAAAGCAGCCTTGGATCTCGGGTAAGCCTCCACCACCGCCCGCTGGCGTTGCACCGCCCGTTTCACCGAGTCATCAAAGGGAATACAGCCCACATATTGTAAGGCCACATCCAGAAAGCGGTCAGTAACCTTGGTCATCTTGGCAAATAAATTATGGCCATCCTGGCTGCTCTTCACCATGTTCGCCAATACTCTAAATCGAAACAGGCCATGGTCACGGTTCAATAATTTTATTAACGCATAGGCATCTGTGATGCTGGTGGGCTCATCGGTGACCACGATCAATACTTCTTGGCTTGCCTTAACAAAACTCACCACCGCATCACCGATACCGGCGGCGGTATCCACCACTAAAATGTCCAATTGCTCACTGATGGAACTGAACGCACGAATCAAGCCAGCATGCTCCACTGGCTCTAAGGTGGCCATGGCTTGGGTGCCTGAAGCCGCCGGAATAATCCGTATGCCACCAGGGCCATTCACCAACACTTCCTGCAGGGTAATCTCGCCACTTAATACGTTGCTGATGTTATTTTTGGAGTGAATACCCAATAAAATATCAATATTGGCCAGCCCCAGATCGGCGTCCAGCACCACCACCCGGCGACCCAGTTCGGCCAGGGCGATGCTCATGTTCACCGACACGTTACTCTTGCCCACCCCACCTTTGCCGCCGGTGACGGCGATTACTTGTACTGGATGCATTCTTTCACCTTACGTTTTTGGTCACATTATTTTTATTGTGGCTTTTTTTCACCAGGCCCCGGCCGCCAAGCCACTGCCGTAAGCCATCTGCTGTTCTTGTTTGGCCACCTGCACCACCCGCTTCACTAACCCCTTGGCGGTGGCACGATGAAAATCATCCGGTATGCGCTGCCCGTCTGTGATGTACGACAAGGGCAAGGCGCTTTCCAGCAATACACTAATGGCGTCACCCAGGCTGCTGGCCTCATCGAGCTTGCTCAAAACACAGCCGGTTAATTGTGCGGCCTTATAGTTATGATAGACCTTACGCAGCACTCTGCTATTACTGGTGGATGGCAAAGTTAACAGGGTATTGATACGCCCCTTTAACTGGGCCAATTGCTGCAACTGGTAGTTCAACATGGGGTGCTCCGGGCTTAGGCCTGCGGTATCAATTAATACCAGGTCACACTCCTGCAGGGTTTCGATGCAGCTCAGTACACTGTGATCCTGGTCGGCCACCAATACCTGTACACCTAATATTTGCCCCAAAGTGCGCAGCTGATCATGAGCCGCCAAACGGTAGTTATCCATGGTAATCAAACCTACCTTGGCGCCCTCGTGCTCCAGGGTGAAACGCACCGCCATCTTGGCGATGGTGGTGGTTTTGCCAGCCCCGGTGGGGCCCACTAAGGCAAAGATGCCACCGCGCTTAAGTGGATCGCTTGGGCTTATATTTAGGTGGGCACTGAGTTCTTGCAAACAGGATTGCCAGGCGGTTTTTTCATCTTGCTGGCTTTGCAGCTTGCCCAGCAATTGATAGATCAGCCACTCTTCAAAACCCATGGCCTCCAATCGCCCCCATAACTTGGCCTGTAAGGCATTACTGGGGCTGTATTTTTTCCAGACAAAACTGCTGGGTTGCGTTACCTGGGCCGCTGGCTGTTTGGAGCTTGCCTTGAGCATTTCGGTGAGGTCGTGCAGCTCGGTGCGCACTTCGTCTATTAATTGTTGACTGGCTTCAGGCACTGCAACTGCAGCCGGTTCATTCACCTTGGGCGGGGTAATTTCCACCTGCCCCATCAAGCCGTCCTGGCGCTGCTGTTTGATGTGTTGCAAAGCCTGTTGTAAACCCGCCTTATTTTGCGGCATTTCCATGGGGGCGGGATTAGGCTGTTTTTGCAGCGGCGCCCTTTCATTATGTAAAGGTAACGGATCTTGCGGAAAGTCCATGGGAGAGACTTTAGGTTGTTTTTTTAAGGTCTCTAGCTGATCCTGCAGGCGCAATTGCTCTTCCACATCCTGACGATCTTCCTGGCTTAAAAAGGGCCAAGGGTTGTCCGGCTTCTTGCTAATGGGGCGAGCCACCACAGGGGCTGGCTTTTTTAACTTATCCAGCTCATCGGCCAGAAAAGATTTGGGAGCCGGCGCAGGAGGGTTAGGTTTTGCAACCACTGCAGGGGTGACCGGTTGATCGGCTTCGGCGTCATGGGGGGGCACTACCTGGCGGGCACTCACAGGCTCATAGTTTTGCGCCACAATAATTTCCACCCCACCACTAACCCTGTGGTTGGATAAAATTACCGCGTCCGGGCCCATTTCATCCCGTACGGTTTTTAATGCTTTTTGCATACTGGTGGCGGTAAAACGTTTTACTTTCATGTTGTGCCTCCAATATTTTTTATCATTATGTTAAACATGTTTATTACTTTCTGTTCGCCACTTTGTGACATCTCTATTTCCCTTACGCCGTCGCTCTATGGCATCCCTGCCACCGCGACTGCCTATCCCTTACGCCGTCGCTCTATGGCATCCCTGCCACCGCGACTGTCTATCCCTTACGCCGTCGCTCTATGGCGTCCCTGCCACCGCGACATACCTAAGTCCCTTTAGGCACCAATGGTCGCGGCGATTGTAATTTGCTTGTTGTCCGGAATTTCCTGGTACGACAACACATGCAGGTTATCCATCAACGAGCGTACAAAGTTAGCCAGTACCGGGCGCAAGATATTGCTCACCAACAGCACCGCCGGGTTACCCGCCATTTCCTGATTGCGGGTGGCTTCCAGCAATGATTGCTGCAGTCGCTCTGTCATGGTGGGTTCTAAAATCATGTTATCGCTGGACCCGGTTTGTTGTTTGCTCTGTTGTACTGTCTTGAGCAATAACTGTTCCAAGGAAGGCTCCAGGGTAATCACAGACAGGTCATCCACGTTGCCATAGATGCTCTGTACGATGAGACGCTTCAGCACGCGCCTTACCATGACAATTAAGGCGGCGGTATCTTGACTGTCTACCTGGGTATTCGCCAAGGCCTCGGCGATGCTGCGAATATCCCGCACCGGCACCCCTTCACGTAACAGGCTTTGCAACACCGCCAGCATTTGGCTTAGGTTCAGAGTATTAGGCACCAACTCTTCCGCAAGCTTAGGCGACAGCTTGGCCAGGCGGTCCAGCATTTGTTGTACTTCTTCGTGGCCAATGAGTTCGCTGGCGTGTTTTTGTAACAGCTGATTTAAATGGGTGGCCACCACAGTGCTGGCATCCACCACTGTATATCCCAGAGTTTGTGCCTGATCTTTTTTACCACTGTCTATCCATACCGCCTCCAGGC
>Ga0209396_1004948_pt1 | contig 12785 bp, 10 predicted proteins | sample GOMGulsemesocosm_6_FD_184638 | JGI IMG/M metagenome (GOLD analysis project Ga0209396, IMG submission 184638) | Methane-oxidizing microbial communities from mesocosms in the Gulf of Mexico - GOM8C Gulf of Mexico (SPAdes) (version 2) | ecosystem: Environmental > Aquatic > Marine > Cold seeps...
TTCATTGTAATCATACTTAACTAACGCATTAGGGTTTACGTCACGCTGACCTTGTGTATTCAAAACATAAGATTTTATATTGTTTAGTTTATCGCCTTTATATTGTAATAATACACCCCGAGTTGGACTGCATGTGATACGTGCTAAGCGATGCTGTTCATCGTAAAATAAACCGATATAACAGCCTTTAAAATCAATAATGCTTTCAAGCAACCAGTGATCATTTATTTTTCTAAATGTCCAATGACTATCATCTGGTTTTACTAATACTTGTTGATCTAATGACTGGTATTGTAGTGCCCATCCTGATGAAGATTGATAAGAAGTTTGTCCTAATTTAACTTTATCAAAAATGTGTACCCGACCTTCTTCATCTGTGAGTTCAAAAAAATAGGTTCCCGGTATTTTTGGTCCCACTTTAGGCGGTGGTGTATATTTTTCAGCTAAACACAATGCAAAACAGTGACGCCAGCCATATCCTAAACTGGTGTGTTGTTGTGACTTCGACGAACGATAAAGTCGCAGCCAGGTTAACTGCATTAATCCTGAGAGTTCAAAATCAACTAAAGGTAATATTTCCTCTCCAGATAACATAGAAACAGGATCTGATCGTACCGTTTGATCTTTAGTTGCTACTTCAGTGGCTGTTGTATTTTCGCTGCCTCCTTGATGAACCACAGCTTGGGTTTGGCGACCTTGATTTGATGGACTAACAGATTGGCTATTTTGACTAGAAGTAGCTGTTTGTGGCGCTAACGTTGCTGTTGTTGTGCCACTTTGTTTTTTTGAATTACTTTTAAAATAAACTTTAAGACGTTTTTTACTAATTGCATCTGTCAATTTTGGTGCTAGGTTACGTGCATTAATACGATTAATAATAGGTTTGTTTAGTAAATCATTAAATGCATATTGTAATGCACTAGGATCTTGTTTTAAGTTAAGCGAAATTTCAGCAACTAAACTAGCTGCATCCGCTTGATTATTTATTGTTAGCGCCTGATAACCTAATGGAGAGCCTTGATCAGCTGCAATAATCACAACAAACCGTTTCGTCCCTTGAAAATTAAAATATTGAGCATCCATTGTTATTATTCCTTGCTCATCCAACGATATAATGCAACTGCACTATATATATTGTCTGATATTTCAAGCTGTAACGTATCACCTTGATATACTTCTTCGTTATAGTTGTCATAAATATGCATTAAGTTGTATAACCCAGTGACACACCCTAGTTCTGCCGTATGATAGCCAGTTTGTATTATCTGACTGCCAATTGTGATCACTCTATCTAAGGTTTGATATGCAAGTGCCCAAGGGGTAACCAGCTTTTGGTCGCCGTTTCCAGGTAAATACAAATAAGACAACTGTTCACTAAAATCACTTTGTTGGCTAAATAAATTTTCAATACTGCTTAATTTTTCATAAGAGGCTGCACTATCATGATTACTATGAATTATTTCTAGTCCAAATGTCTGTTGTTCTAAAATAATATAAGCTAGCCCTTCTGAAGGTATCCATGTCTGTTCCTCATAACTGCATTTGCTATAAACGGTAACGCCATCATCTTTAAAAAAATGACTGTCAACGGCTAAAATACACACTTTATTAAGCCGACTCTGTTTAGGTAACTCAGTTAAATAATTCAATGCCATTGGTAAAGCTGCACGCCCATATGGAAAAAATTTGACTGTACGATCAACTAAATTAGGGAATAGTGATTTAAATTTATCCGTCCATTGTGTTATTAAATCTTCTTGATGCCACTGTAATTCAGGTAATAACCACAATATAGGTGTATCACAACTATTCAAACTGCTGTTTTGCAGAGCAAGTTTAATTAAAGATACTATGCGCTCAAATAAACTTTCTTGGCTCAATTGCGGTATAAATGCTGATATTGATTGTCCTTCATCACTTTTTTTAACACTCACTTCACCAGGATATAAAGGTAAACTTAACGCTGAAACAGTGTCTTGTGCTAAACCGGTGAATAGTAATTGTTCGCTGATAATAAAACGATTGTTCATGGTATTAGCCTAAAAGTAATATTGTGTGCAAAAGGTGCATCAAACTGCATTGTTAAGAGCATCAAAGCAGCATGTTTTTGATGGCGCAGACTGTGTGATTTATAAATTTGACGTAAATTTTCTTGATTCACAGGCATACCTGATAACATGTGATCTGAAAAATGACTTTTATCTCGTAAAGTCCATAAATGTAGGACCTTCGCACCATAATAATGGAACGATTGAATGCGTTGCTGTGCATTACTGTCAAACTGCATTGCTAAAGGAATGAACTCTGATAATTTATCCCCTAACATAAGTTTGAGATAATCAAATGCGTATTCTGCATTATCAGCATTAAATAAAGCTTCAGCTAAAAAAGGCACGAACTTGCTAAAACTGCTTAACCCCATCACTGATATCATTAATGAATAATTTTCATCGTCTGTACTTAAATCGTTTACTAAATGAGTTAATTGGATTTCATCCAATGACAAAATAAAAATCTTAAATATATCTTTGGACAACAAATCATGATGTAAGATTTGATTTAGTACAGCTCGAGGTGTAAGTGACCCTTTCATCAATATTTGTAAATAAAGCTGGCTCTCAGATGACTCTGTGTTGTGATTTACTTGTTGGTAATGCATCAACTCTCTATGTCTACCCATGACAAATAAGTTAATAAAGTGATGCTGTAATACGTGGTTGCTACAAGTGTGAGGTAATTGAACTTGATACTGATTTTGTAATGCAATAGATAAGGCTAAATGCTGTAAATCTTTATGACACAACATTAAGTTAACGATATCTTGTGGCTTATGACTATATTTATTTAAAATTATCGGCAGTATTATTTCAAGTTCGTTAGTCGAAAAAAAACTTTGATGCAAAAGTTGTTCGGTAAATAATGCAGCATTATTTATCTCTTTAAAAAATAGGCTTGATTTTTCATCAATAGACATCAATCGAATATTAGCTAAAAGCTTGGCATTGCTTATGAGCACATTTTCAGAAAAACTAAAGTAAGTATTTTCATTTATGATATGTTGACTGATTGTTAGCTTACACTGCGCGAGTAGACTCTTCATTATCTTTGCTCTTACCCGCTACCCGATCAAGACAGTTGGATTGCCGATAACAAGCTTGCCACCATGATTACTGCTGTCACCTAAACGTGCAGCGGGTAATCCATTAATCTTGACTGATGACGAGCCAGCTGAAATCGAATCTGGCGGGCCAATACACACTAACATATCACCTTTTCTCGCAGCAGGAAGATTGCCAATTAAAACATTTGGCGACCCAGCAGCACAGGGACCCCCTACATGCGGTACATAACCTGTAACTTTAGGACAAACGTGCATGCTGCTAACTGTTGCGGCTGGCATTCCCATATCATTAACTTCCTTGTTAAATTTGATAAACCAATAGTTTTCGTTCAGATAATAATACGGCAATTATTTTTATCATTTGTGATTGGCTATATTGTTTATGACAAATTGCATCATCAAAAAAATAGCTATATATTTTAATAAATATCTGCTCTAAATTTTTCCATTCGTGTAATGTTTTTAAAAATTGTTCGCCGTAAACTGTATTTGATATTAAATCTAATAAAGGGAAACCAAGAAGTGGATCATCTGGAATATGTTCAGATTTACAAATCAGATACTGATAATCAAACTGGCAATATAGGTAAAAACCCCTACATTGCGTGCCATTCATATCTATACCAGGGTAATTAATCTCACTCATCATCAATTTAGCTTGATCTGTGCAGCGCTGAGTGCGATTGCGGTACCATCAATGGTAATATTTGTACCTTCAGTACTAATGTTAGTACCTTCAATTGACAAATTAGTGCCCGATATTGTGATATTGCCGCTACTTTCTAGCTTGATTGATGCAGAACCCGTTTTAAATATGATTTCATTACCCGCTTCAACCAATAAATTATTGCCAACATTAACGGTATCATTGTTGGCAATATCAGCTAAGCGATCATTACTAACAACAACACTGTCATTATTTACAATTTCAGTGTGTCGATCGTTACCAATCGTATCTTTTTGATCGTTTTTTATATTTAAGTGATGATCTTTTTCAGCTTGAAAGAATAAAAGCTCTTTGCCTTTTTCGTCATCAAAACGCATCTCATTAAAATTATCAGCACCACCCTCTTTTGTACTGCGAGTTTTTATACCACTTTGCGTTTTTTTCGCAGGCAGCGGGTATGGTGGCATTAAATCTGAGTTATAAACCGCACCACATATAATTGGTTGCTCTGGATCGCCATTGATAAATTCAACAAGTACTTCTTGTCCTACTCTAGGGAAAAAGAAAGCCCCCCAACGATTACCAGCCCAATTTTGACCTACTCTGATCCAACATGAGCTTTTACTGTTTAATTCGCCTTCACGATCCCAGTGAAATTGTACCTTCACTCGACCATAGCGATCTATATGCTGCTCATCGCCTGGATCACCCGTGACAATGGCAGTTTGTACTCCGCTAATTAAAGGCTTTTGACTAAGTTGTACTGGTCGATATGCTATTTCTTTAGGTACACATTGAAAATCATTAATATATACTTCCATACCTGAGCTCGTACTTGAACCGGTCTGACTTGCCTGTGCAGCAGTGACTTTTAAACCTGTTACAACATAACTTTTGCCAGTGTAATCTGAGTTTTCATGCTTTTTAAATGTAAAAAATTGACCCACACTAAAACTGCGACAATCGCTTTGACCAATACATTTTTGCATGTCTTTTTGTAAAGCATCTAATTGTACATTGGCGATAGGTTGTGCTCGTGAATTTAGTTCCGATTCACCATGATAATCAAATACTTCCATTGCTCCTTGCGCTGGTAGGCTAGAATTAGCTTTATTACCCGTTGGTAACTGCCCTGGGGCTTCAAAATCATATCCCTTTCTCTCATAGGCTCCGTAGGCCATATTAAGTGCCCCCTGCCAACGTGATACATGAGGTTGAGTTAAGTCACCAGAAAAACACTCTACTTGTGATTCCGCGCACTGATTATAAGCCGTAATATCATCAGCCAACACTAAAGTATGACCAGATTGACTATGTTCAAAGAAGAAAAATATACCTTCTTGTTGTAATATTCGCGCAACGAAATCGTAATCAGATTCTTGGTACTGAACGCAATACTCGTATTTTGGATAGGTTTTGGTTAAACGGTTTTGAAATGCAACGCTGTGCTGTGAAAATAGATCACTGAATATTTCGTTGACTGATAAATTTTGATAAATACGACAATTAACGCGCTTTTTCATAAATGCAGCATTGGGCACTATTACGGCTTGATAATCTAGATAATCTTCAGAAGCGATTGTGCGCATACCCGATGACTCTAAATGGCTCACAATACCATGAAAATAACGCGTGACACCGCTTGTTAAGCCATTTTTTAATGAAACTGTTACAGGTTTACCAACAAGGTCTTCTAGTACAACTTTACTGCCGACTGTAAACATCGAAGCAGTGAATGAAAAAAGCTCTGAAAACGCTTCTTTAGCAGTAAAATGAGTTAAATAAAATGCATCTTGCCCTGCTGGTGTATCAATGCGTATGATATTGTTTTCTTGAGATTCTTTTTGCATTCCTTGCCTCAAAAATTAAATAATGCACTTCATAAAAAAAGTGTACTCTTTAAACTTATAACTTTAATAGAATCGATAAAATTAACTTACAACACCTTAATTAGATTAAGTCTTTATCAACTTTTCTTATATAAAGGTGAAACAAAAAAACCCTGAGATCGTGATCTCAGGGCTTAATAAATGTATTTTAAAACTACATTTTGTGACCAGTAACACAGCTGTAACCATGACGATGGTTACTGCTTGCTAAGTTCTTATCATCAAATTCGAATACGCTGTTAACCATTTCAGTGTAGCTAATAGTGATATTCTCTACAGGGCGATCGCCTTGAACTGAAACACTGTAGCTTGAAATCATCGCATCTGTAAGTTCTACAGTCATGATTTCGTCAAGACCTTCTTCACCTTGTTTAGTAATGTGAAAAATTGCTTTTTGACCTTTACCAACAGTTGCTTCATGGAATAAGTACGTTGAAGCTTTATCTTGTAGTTTAGTAATTGTAACTTCACCTAGACGTGCTGCACTAGCTTCACGGTCTCTCGCAGTACCAGTGAAAGATGTTAACTCACGGCTCACATTCCAATCTAACGATAAGATTGTAATTTGATTTTCGTAGCCCTTTGCTGTTGCTTCACCTTTATCTTTAAGAGGTCCTTCGTAATCTAGGTACGTATTTGCTTGCATTTAGAATCTTCCTTTTGCATGTTTATTTTTCATCCATAAATGGATGGGCTGTATATTAGTTTTACACTGTAAACTAATTTTATTTTTGCCATTTCGACATCATTGTCTTTATAATTAAACGCATACTGCTAATGTTAATATCACCAAGACAATTGATAAGTTCGACTGACCAAGTCTTGTATCAAGACAGGTACACTATACCCAAAATAGGGAAATTCACAATAGTTATTTGAATAAAAACTTCAAATATATCATCCTATTAGTGATTATTTTGCATTAATGCAAAATCATACGTTGTAGTCAAAAACTTCATTAACAACATCGACTTTAACTTGTTTTGTTTTTTGCTTTTTAGCCATTTTCACTAATAATTTAGTTGATAGTTCTGGCAATATTGTGTTTTGTAAAATGTTGTGAATATTTCGCGCCCCTGATCCTGCGTCATCACACATTTGCACTATTTTATCGAGTACCGCTGTTGAATAATCAAATTTTGCATCATAGTTATTTTGCATACGCACACCCACTCGAGCTAATTGAAGTGCGGTAATATCATTGAGCATTGCTTTACTCAGTGGAATATATGGGATCACATTTATGCGACCTAAAAATGCCGGTTTAAAAACATCTAATAAATCATCTTGCAATGCTTTTCTGAGTCCTTTGATTGACGGGATGGTTTCTTCATCTGCATATAAGTGCATTGTGGTATTTGTGCCCACATTTGATGTCATGATGATGATGGTATTTTTGAAATCAATATCACGCCCTTCACCATCTTTGATCGTGCCTTTATCAAATATTTGATAAAATATATCTTGTACACCTGGATGGGCTTTTTCCATTTCGTCTAGTAATACAACACTATAAGGTTTGCGACGAACTGCTTCAGTTAATACACCCCCTTCACCGTAACCAACATAACCTGGAGGAGAACCCAATAATAATGAAACTTTATGTTCTTCCTTATATTCAGACATATTAATCACAGTCACATTATCTTCACTGCCATATATATTTTCAGCTAAAGTTAAAGCAGTTTCTGTTTTACCAACACCGCTTGGACCAGCAAGCATAAATACACCAATTGGACGTTTTTCATCACCTAACTGGGCACGTGATGTCTGTACAGTTTTTGCTATTTGCTCAAGTGCATGAGATTGACCAATTACGCGCTTTTCCATATTTTCCTGTAATGATAAAATAGTATTGATTTCATCTTCTTGCATTTTACCTACTGGAATACCCGTCCAGTCAGAGATAATTTCAGCAATCAGTTGATCATCAACCTGCCAATGCACCATTGGATTTTCAGCCTCATTTAATTGAGATTTACATTCATGTAGCCTTTTTAATAACCCCTCGGTATCTTGATTACTTTTGGCATACAACTGGCTTACAATTTCAGAAACCTCTATCACTAATTTTAATTCTAGTTGCCACTGCGTATTTAATGGAATTAAGTCTTGTTTCGCTTGTTCCAATTCTTTTGACAAATTAGCGACTTGCACTTCATGGTTTTCACCGATTGATTGTTCACGTGTTAATACGGCAATTTGTGTTTCAAGTTGCTGAATTTTTCGTTGTAACTGCTCAACATTTCCAGGTGTAGAAGCTTGACTCATTGCAACTCTTGCACAGGCTGTATCTAATAAGCCTACCGCTTTATCAGGTAGTTGGCGGCCATTAATATAACGATGTGATAGTGCAACCGATGAATGTAATGCTTGATCTGATATAGATACTTTATGGTGATTTTCCATCACAGGTAATAAACCGCGCATCATGATCACAGCTTGCTCTTCTGTGGGCTCTTCAATTTTAACGACTTGGAAACGTCTTGCTAACGCGGCATCTTTTTCAAAGAATTTTTTATATTCAGCCCAAGTAGTCGCAGCGATTGTTCGTAACTCTCCACGAGCAAGTGCTGGTTTTAATAAGTTAGCTGCATCATTTTGACCCGCTTGGCCACCACTGCCAATCATAGTATGTGCTTCATCAATAAATAATATGATTGGGTTAGCTGAGTTTTTAACTTCATTTATCAATGATTTTAAACGATTTTCAAATTCTCCCTTCATACCCGCGCCAGCTTGAAGCAATGCTAAATCTAATACGTGAATTTTGACTTCTTTTAAAGAATCAGGGACATCTTTTTGAGCAATTTTTAACGCTAATCCTTCAACCACAGCAGTTTTACCTACACCCGCTTCACCTGTTAAAATAGGGTTATTTTGGCGACGACGCGTTAATATATCTATCATTTGACGAATTTCATTGTCACGACCTAATATTGGATCGATTTTACCCACTCTTGCTTGCTCTGTTAAATTTTGTGTAAACTGATCTAAACTCGGCGTTTTACTTGGTTTTACTGCTTTGTCAGATATTGTGCCGCTATTACTGTGTATAGATTGCCCATTATCTTCAGATGATTTATTAACCAGCTCTGGCCATGCATGTAATAATTGAGCGGGTTCAACTTTATCTAACTGTTTTATTTTTCTAGTAATCAAACTTGATAACGTGTCATCACTTAGCAATGTATAAAGTAAATACGCAGAACGTATTTCGTTATCGTTAAATTCTATACTTGTATTTAACCAAGTTTGGCGTAACCAACTTACGATATGAGGAGATAAACTTGGGGCAGCACTATTACCGGTTTTTTGTAACTCTAATGATTTTAATAACTCATCAACCAAAACCGCTTTATCTATTGAAAAGCTAGCTAATATCAAACGTATATCATCAGCTTCTTTCTCAAGTAATGACAATAACCAATGCTCAACTTCTACTGTGAATTGGCTTCTTGAATGACAAATACTAGCCGCTCCCTCTAGGGATTTTTTCACGACAGGGTTGAGCTTATCAACAAGTTTACTTAAAGACATGGAAGACATTATATTAATCCTTTATTTTTGTTTGTTATCAATTTAGAGATAAAATACAAGGCGATGATTTAACCCCTGATCGCCCAGTTAATTGGCAGCCTAAGCCTAATGGCATTGACTCATGAGATAGCTTTGCTTTAGTTACTTCATTGCTTTGTAGTGCTAATTGCAATGCGTATTCAATATTGTGTGGTAAGTATGCTTTGATAAATGTATGAGCTGCTTCACTACGCTTTCCATTTGGTAACAACGATTGCGTATCTGTACTTAATTTAGGTGTTAAAATAATTTTAATATTTGAATTAATATCCCATACACGACTACCACAACTGGCACCCAATCCAAGCCGTGCATGCTGCCCTTCAGGTTCAACGCGACTACCTAAACGAGTTTGTTCCATTTCGTTTAAATACATCCACTTACCTTGAAATTGCTCAATTAAAACTTCACAATGCGTAATGTCCGTTAAGATATTCTGTAATCCTTCAACACTACGAATTTTATGATTAAAAATACCGCTATAATATAAGTTTTGAGCTGATTTTCCGCCAGCAAGGTGACTTAAAGATTGTGTGTATGGGTCAAGCCCAAAGCGGTTATTGCTTTGTAAATTAATACCAAATTGATACTTTTCCCAAGCGCGATAAAACAGAGAAATTATTCGATGGTTGAATAAATCATAAAAGTCACGCATACCCGTATCTTTTAACTTCACCCTTTGTAATACCAACTCACTATAATGCTGTGGTAATACGCCACTAGGACCTGTCAATCCCATAAATGATAGTGTCATATCAACATTACAATAATTGTTATTTTCTTTATCTGATTTGGTAATGTTACTGATTGGATGACCAGGAAAACCAAGGTGCTGAATTGCTTTGAACCTAATCAATTCATTGTCTGGCAAAGAATCATAACCAACTTTATTATATTGATCTTCACCCTGAGCTAATTGTTTTTGGATTAAATATACAGCTTTATAAAAGTCTGCATTACTGTGATCCGAAATTAATGCATTGATACTCATAATAAAGGCCTTAAACCCGTTCTACTTGGCCATGAATGATAAATACCATCATGCTCTTTAAATTTAACAAGTAACCGAGTAAAACTGTTGATGGCCGCAAATTGTGCAAAAAAACGATCGAGTATCAAGGTAAAGAAGAAAACACCACTTCCAGAATAGTCGTCACCTGAAAAAGTGATTAATATTTCGCTGCCACTACAAAAACTAATACGCCCACTTTGATTCACTCTTGATACAGTTGGGCTAATCACCACATCATGAATATTACTGATCATAGATTTGTTTTCAGGCGCATTTTTAAAATCATATAAATAAAGTAATTGTTTTAATTTATCTACAGCATCATCATTCGTAAAATAGTCTAAATTGATATGGCTAATTAATTGCCAACGTGTTGCATCTTTAAACTCTGCACGTACTGGTTTGGTTGGCGCAACCAAACATTTAATGTTTTTAATGATATCAGCGCGATCAGGATTAAACATTTTTGGCTCGCCAGTTCCGAAAGGTAAATGCGCTGGTAAATTGCGATTACTACATAATGCTTTAATGCTCAAAAGCCAAGTTCCGTATTCATCTGGCACATCAAAACCTTTAAACGTGTGATCAATCAAAGATAGGTAAGTTTCCAAGCCCTGCTCTGCATAACCACCAGCCCAATTAGTTGTTTCTCTTCTGATGTTCCAAAACATTTTTTTTTGTGCGCTATATGCTGGGTGTGCTTCGCCATAAAAAGGCTGTACTGGTATCTTATTATCTTTGGGGTCAAAAGCGGTGACCTCATTTATTTTTATAATTTCTGAGACTTCGGAATCAAGGTAGCGAGGGCATAATTTATATTCATATAATGCAGGTTCAATTCTTACAGGTTCTAATTCATGTTCAAATAAATTAATAATAGGTGTACAACCCAAAAGAAAGTGATTCTTTGTCACTTGCTTTTCCAGATCTTCAGAGGCTTCATCTAAATACAAATAAAGATCGAATTTATCTGTAACGTGAGACCACTTATTATTTAAATCTTCGATATCAAAAAATAAAAACTTCTCTGGTAGTATAAATTTTTCTACTAAATATCGATAACCTGATAGTGTTTTAATACTATAAGGGACGACTTTTTCTTCATTTTCAAAACCAACAGATTGCAAATGTCTTGGTTGTAGATAAATAGCCTCAGTTGTTTCACCTGATTTAGCAATAGACATTCCGATACAGTGCTTGAATAGTAATTCATATAAAGCATATGTTTGATGCGCTTGGCCATTGATGTAAAATCGCAATTTATCAATGCCTAATGTGCTGATCTCTACTTCATCATATTCACATTCAATTGAAATTTTTATAACTGATTTTGCCGTTTTCTTCCAAGTTGATTTTGGCGCTAAAAAAGGTGCATTGTTAAATTTTGCATTAGAAACATTTAACGGCCAAAGTTGCGTGTCATAACATGTTTGAAAATGACAAGGTTTCATTCCTTCAACCATGGTCTCAATTTTACTCCCTTTAGCGAGATTCACGCCTGTTGTTGACACACTTTGAGTTTCTAATTGAATTATCGACATCGATGGTATAGGCGCTTGATAATCAGGATATAATTGTCCCAATAATGCATCAGTCAATTCAGGAAAACTATCATCTAACTTTTGTCGTATTTGCGCAGTCAGTAATGAAAACCCTTCAATAAGACGAGAAACATGTGGGTCTTCAATATTTTCATCACTGAGTTTAAGTCTACCTGCAAGTTTTGGATACTCTGTAGCGAAATTAGAGCCCATATGCCTGATGAAAGCTAACTCACGATTATAATATTTTAATAAATCATCATTCATTCGATTTTCTCTTTAACAACCATACCTAGATGTACGGGTTCAACCTCGGAGTTAAATGTTATGTATTGTGGCTCTGGCTCTGCATATAGCAAAGCATTGATTCTGATCCGTAAAGTTTGATCAGTTTCTTGCTCATCTTCAATAATATAAACTTCGACTTCTATGAATCTAGGCTCAAACATTTTGATTGTTTTAGCAACTTGCTCACATAAAATTTGTCGCCCTTCACTGCTACCTACCGCAATACTTGAAAAATCAGGTAAACCATAACTTAATACAGATTTATTTAACTCTGTAAAACTTGTTGGCCAAACATGCCATTGCATTTTTGTATTAAGTAAGTTTTCAAGGTCGCGACAAACATTGCTTCTCAATTGTTTTAAATTAATTCCCCTGATCGCTTCTTTTGGATCAGGGTTTGATGGATCATCATCTATTAATTTATCCAATAGTGAGGACTGAATTTCAGGAGCAACAAATTGACTCAAATTATGCAGTCTCTAGAGATAAAGCTTTAATATTACGAATATCATGTAAATTGACTGCTTGATCATTTACCAACCACATTTTTAATCCTCTACCCTGTACTAGATTCTGCGTTTTCTCATGCCAATCTGTTGCTTTACCTAACTTGTCATGTTCGAATTTACTATCAACATAAATCAGAGGAATATGTGCTTCTCCAGAAGGTCCATTTTTAATTTCTAAA
>Ga0209396_1004951_pt1 | contig 12780 bp, 10 predicted proteins | sample GOMGulsemesocosm_6_FD_184638 | JGI IMG/M metagenome (GOLD analysis project Ga0209396, IMG submission 184638) | Methane-oxidizing microbial communities from mesocosms in the Gulf of Mexico - GOM8C Gulf of Mexico (SPAdes) (version 2) | ecosystem: Environmental > Aquatic > Marine > Cold seeps...
TGAAATGTCAGAAGAAGATGGCATGAAAGTGGGCAATCTAGAGTCTGAGTTTGCCGAGATGGATGGTTATACGGCAGAGAGCCGCGCCGGTGAGATTCTATTGCAAGCAGGTATTGAAGAAGAGTTACACTTTGGCTTAATGAGTCAGGTGGCACCGGGTCGTAAGTTACGTGTATTACTGGCTCAAGCACTATTTTCTAATCCAGATATTTTATTATTGGATGAACCAACCAACAACTTGGACATTGATACTATCAATTGGCTGGCTGTTGAACTTAATAAACGTACTTGTACTATGGTGATTATCTCGCACGATAGACACTTCTTAAACTCTGTTTGTACCCACATGGCGGATATCGATTACGGCGAATTGCGTATTTATCCGGGTAACTATGAGTACTTTTTAGAAGCCTCGTCTTTGATTCGTGAGCAATTGCACACAGAAAATGCTAAAAAGAGCGCTGAAATAGATGAGCTACAGGCGTTTGTTAATCGCTTCGGTGCCAATGCATCAAAAGCCAAACAAGCCAGTTCACGTGCTAAAAAGATGGACAAAATCAAGCTGGATGAAGTGAAATCATCGAGCCGTATGACGCCTTCCCTATCATTTAAGCAGCACAAAAAATTACATCGTCAAGCGTTGATACTCGAAGAGTTATCCCATGGATTTGATGGTGAAACTTTATTTAGTGGTGGCGATCTTATTCTTGAAGCGGGTGCTAGGTTAGCAGTGCTTGGTGAAAACGGCAGCGGGAAAACAACCCTGCTGCGCTGTTTGATGGATCAACTACAGGCGAATGAAGGTGTAGTTAAGTGGTCTGAAAATGCGGTAGTTGGTTATTGCCCGCAGGATAATACATCTGACTTCGATAATGATTTGACCTTGTTTGATTGGATGTCTCAATGGCGTACCGTTAAGCATGATGATTTAAAAGTAAGAGCAATGCTCGGGCGTTTGCTTTTCACTGAGAATGATTTTAATAAGAAAGCTAAGGTTTGCTCTGGTGGTGAGAAAAACCGCCTGTTATACGGCAAGCTCATGATGCAAGATACCAATGTTTTAATCTTGGATGAGCCAACCAACCACATGGATATGGAATCAATAGAAGCGTTAAACCAAGCGTTAAAACTCTATGATGGTACGCTGATCTTTGTCAGCCATGACCGTGAGTTTGTATCGACATTGGCCACGCGAGTGCTTGAAATCAAAAATCAGCAGGTGATTGATTTCCAAGGTACTTATGACGAATACCTCGCCAATAAAGAAGCGGCTGCTAAAGTCGCTTAATAGCGATGATTTCTTCTAGTTGCCCGTACCATGCGGGCAACTTTTGGTTTAGAGCAATTTTCAGTTACGTCCCCATCTAAATCCACATAGCAAGTTCCCATCCAGAAACAGATGCCTACTACGAACGTTTCACTGGCCCAATCTGTGCACCACTATATAGTTATATAGAATAACTAAACGCTCATATCTAGTAGCACGCATATTGAACCATTGAGCTGCTCTCGCAACGACCCCGTTTCAGGATAAGAACTAGTTACCTAAAATTTACTTTTAACCCCTTTCCAATCATTGGTTCCAGCACTTTCGCATCTAATACTTTACCCATTTCAATGGAAAGAGACTTGAGGTTTGGCAGTTTCAAGATGATAGAAAAATCATTGAAATTTGCATAGCTGACATCTAAGTGCTCTAACTGTGTTAACTGCGTTAATACTGAGTAATCGTTAATGGGCATCCATATTAGATTTAAACTGCGTAAGTTTTTTAAGCTTGCCAAGAATGAAATGTCAGTGCCTTTGGTGTATCCAATATTTAGGCTCTCTAGTTGCGTTAACGATTTAAGCGCTGAGAAGTCGCTAATGTCGTTGGCGTACAGTGAAAGGGTGAGTAAGTTCGTTAATTTGGCCAGTGGTGATGCATCTGTGACATGGGTTCCTTTTAAATCAAGGCGCTCTAACTTCAGTAAGTTCTGCAGTGGAGTGACATCTTTAACAAATGTGTAATTCATCGAAAGGTGCCTCAGGGCACTTAGCTGTGCTAAAACTTCTATGTCAGCAATATGATTACCATTGGCGCTGATGATTTCGACACTTTTGAAGTGAGCAAGTTGTTCGGGGAAGCGTTGCAGTTCTTGAAACTCATTTAATGAGAGGAACTGCATATTGCTGTTCATAGCGTCGGTCACTTTTTGCACGGCGTTTAATGAAAAAGCGTTGGCATTCACTGATAAAACCAGCATAAAAATAGCGAAAGTGATATTTTTTCTCATCCTTGGGCTCCTTGTGAGTTTACAACCTTCTCTCCTGAGGCTAATGCAGTGTAAACAATAAAAGAGGCAAGGGGTAGTTGGTGTAGAGTGAGCTAGAAGGGCAAGCGTGTTAAACGATGAATTAATAGCTGAAAACAGTTAAAGAAGCAAAGTGAAGATAATCAGGTTAGCGAGAAATGTTCGGCCTGCGCTATAAAGGCCAGGTCTGGTGGGCATTAGTTACGGATAAAGCATAGAAGATTATTTGAGACTAAAAGCTGACCATGTTTCACCACAGAGGGCACAGAGAAAAGATAAAACCTGTTTTGATTGTCTCTATGTAGCGAAGCGCCTCTGTGTTCGCTGTGGTAAAAGCGTTTTTTGATTTTATTTGGTTAAAATCATACTGTCTAAAAGCTAAAAGCTAAAAGCTAAAAGCTAAAAGCTAAAAGCTAAAAGCTAAAAGCTAAAAGCTAAAAGCTAAAAGCTAAATTATGACCATTGATCATTCTTCTTTTTACGTCTAGGTAAATGCGGCACGATCAGGCCGATGAAAATACCTAAAATAATAATCCCAGCACCACGGATTAGCCACTGCATTTCAACCTCTTCACTTTGGTTGCTGATACGGTTTTTTAACGCACTATTGTCAGATTGCAGCGCTTGGATTTTACCGAGTAACTGTTGGCGCTGAGCCGTTAATTGATCGTTAGTTTTGATCTGTTCGCTTAAACTTTGTTGCTTGCTATCCAGTGATTGTTTATTTTTATCACCAATGGATTTTAGCTCATTCTGTGCCACACTAAGCGTTTTCTCCACTAATGGAAGTCTCAGCATAGCGGGTGTTTTTTTAGTGACAAATTTGGTGTCTATCCAGCCACTACGTCCTTTTGGATCCACTACTTTGCTATAGCCAGAGCTATTATGTTCAACGAGTTGAATGATAGTGCCAGCATTGACGCTACCGATAATTCTAAATTGCGAACTAGGACCTGAATGCATATAGGTAAAAAGTTGATCGCTAACGTAGCGGGTGGCGGCTGTGGCATTGTGTGCACAAAAAGAGAGTAAAACGATTAGCATAGAGATTGGAAGTTTCACTGAATATCCTATTTTTATAAAATTTACATGTTGGTGATGTGCGCGAGATTTCTTGCGACCAATAGCGCGCAACAATCATTGAGACTCGCTATTATTCATTAACTTTAAATGAATATCAAACGACTGTATTACTATTTGAAATTTATAAGCCCTAAGACCTGAATTTGAGCTGTAAGTTCGCTTGCTTGCGCTGTTTTTTCTCCGGCTAACGCATTTATTAAAATACTATTTTTATACAGTGCAATGATATTTTCAATCGTGGTTCTACAGTTGGTTATTGAGGTAAATATTGAGTGACAATTTGCGCTATAAGCACGGTCCATTTCTGTTAGCAGATTCATAGTGTCGTCGCTGAGCTTATAGGACTCACCGTAGTAAATGCGATAGAGGGCGATCTCAAAAGGATGCTCAATGATTTGCTGAAATAAATTAAACAGTTTATCAAGCGCTGGAGTATTTGCAGCTAATAAGCTTTGTTGGCGCTTTGTGCTTGCATCTAGTTGCCTCGCGATTAAACTTTGCAGAAGCGCCTGCTTGCTGGGGAAATTGTTATAAACCGTGGGCTTGGAGACACCGGCTGCGCGCACAACAAGATCAATAGAGGTTCCTTGATAACCATTTTTCGCAAATAAATCTTGAGCAGTCTCTAAGATTATTTGTTTTTTTGATGGACGACCTCTCGCCATAAAATTCTCCTTGACCTAGGGTGAAAAAAGCATTAACTTTACTATACCGTTTAGTTAATAAATAATACAGAGGTTATCATGAGCGATCAGGGGTATTTTGGTCAATACGGCGGGAGCTTTATTCCCGAAATTTTATACTCTTCTCAGCAAGAGCTATTAAAACACTATCGCGAGGCCATGGCTGACCCGAGTTTTATCGAAAGTGTTAAGCGTGAGATGCAGCAATATTCAGGTAGGCCAACACCATTAACTTACTGTGCTAATTTAACCGAGCAAATCGGTGGCGCACAAATTTATCTTAAGCGCGAAGATTTAAACCACTCAGGCGCTCACAAAATGAACAACGTTATTGGCCAGGGCTTACTCACTAAGCGAATGGGAAAAAAACGTGTCATTGCAGAAACCGGTGCAGGACAGCACGGTGTTGCGACAGCGCTTATTAGTGCGCGTTTGGGGCTTGAGTGTACTATTTATATGGGTGCGCATGACATTGAGCGTCAATATCCTAATGTATTTTGGATGAAGCAATTAGGTGCAACCGTTGTGCCTGTAACGACGGGATCACAAACCCTTACGGATGCGTTAGATGAAGCGCTGCGTGATTGGACTTCAAGTTACGAAGATACCCATTACTTAATAGGCACTAGTTGTGGTTGTGAGCCTTTCCCAGAAATGGTGGCAGGCTTTCAATCGGTGATTGGTGAAGAAGTAAAAGAGCAGGCGATGGCACAGTTTGGCGCTATGCCGGATAAAATTTACGCGTGTGTCGGTGGTGGATCAAACGCCTGTGGCATTATGTTGCCATTTGTCGGTACAGAGACAGAATTAATTGGTATTGAGGCTGGTGGGCGCGGTGAGGGCCCTGGAGATCATGCTAAGCGCTTTAATACCGATCAGGCGAAGTTTGGTATATCACAAGGATATGCCACTAAGTTCTTACAAGATGCGCAGGGCCAGTTAGCGCCAACGCATTCCATCTCAGCCGGTTTAGACTATGTCGGTGTCTCACCGATATTAGCGGACCTTGGTGATCGCGGTTTAGTACGCATGACGAGTGCAAACGATGAAGAAGTGATAGCAGCCCTTAAAACGTTGATTAAGTCAGAGGGCATTATCCCAGCACTTGAATCCTCACATGCGATAGCGGGTGGTTTGCGAGAAGCAGCCAAGCTAGATAGCTCGCAGCGTATTGTTATCAATGTATCAGGGCGCGGTGATAAAGATATTTTCACTATCGCAAAAGCCTTAGGTGACAAGCCGTTTAATGAGTTCCTACACAGCTATTTGGCGCAGGGAGAATAACATGACTGCACTAGCACAATTTATTAAACAAGAACTGGCCTCTAAGCCTATCTTGATGATGACGCACGTTATCTACGGCTACCCAAGTATTGACGAAAGCTTACAGATGATGAAAACACTGTTGGAAAAAGGAGTCTCAATATTAGAAGTTCAGTTCCCTTTTTCAGACCCCGTAGCGGATGGCCCAGTGATCACTAACGCTTGTCATACTGCATTGGAATGCAAGCCTGAACTGGCGCAGTGTCTGGCGGATGTTGGTGCACTTGCTAAAGATTACCCACAATCTAAAGTGCTATTAATGAGCTACTTGAACCCGATGGTTCAATATGGCTTTGAAAAACTGGCACAAGATATGTCGGGTAATATAGCAGGTATTATTATTCCCGATTTACCGATCGATCATCACAAAATGGCACAACCGTTAGTTGCAGCAGGTGTTGATCCAATCTGGCTGATTATTCCAGGTATGGCGCAATCGCGAATCAAGCTTGTGGCGGAGCATGCACAGGGCTTATTGTACTGCGTTAGCCGTAAAGGTGTGACCGGACAAGGCGATGATTCTAAAAGTGCGCAGGATGCATTGCGCAGCTACTTAGGTGAAATCAAAGCACATACCGATGTGCCATTGGCCTTAGGTTTTGGTATTTCAAGTGCGCAAGATGTTAGCGATATTATTGGAATTTCCGATGTGGCGGTTGTCGGTAGTGCGTTGCTACGCGCTTTCCAGACGGGTGGTTTGGAGAAGTTCTCAGCGAAGGCGGATGAATTGTTGAGTGCTGGTTGATAGGCGCTAAGTGATTACAGCTTAATCATTAAAAAAACCTGCTTTTGCAGGTTTTTTTGTTTGTAGTTTTTGATAACGAATCTACTTCGCTAGTTCTTCTTTATTATTTAGTCGCGAAATCGCGCATAAAATCTCATTTAATTAACGGCTAAAACAGAGTCTCAATTAAAGCGAACTGATCTACTTTGCTCAAGCTGTTCTAGCTAAAATCATCGCACAATTTCGTGAATTCGCAAGCAATGCAAAGCCACATTAAACGTTCCCTTGGCGCTATGATAAAACGCGTGTCCGCTAAGTGGTAATAGTTATTTTCTTCTGTGTATATAGGTTTTAACTATAGGTTTTATTTCATGTGCATATTCGCTTTTCACTCTAGCTGGTTACTTTTTGCAGTGCTAAGATGAGGCAAAAATACGGTTCATCTAATGTAAAAATATGTTTATAAGCACTGTTATGAACCGTCTATATCGACAGCGATGTCGGCCATTCTCTAATAAGAAATAAGGAAGAATAATGCAAACAATACACTGGATCGGGACGGGTTTATCGGCAATCCCAGGCCTGAGACGCTTGATTGAACTCGATCATAACATCGTCGTTTACAACCGTTCGGTCAATAAAGCTGAGAAAGCTGTCGGTGATTTAAAAGTGGCTATTGTCGCTTTTGATATGGCGACATTCGCCTCTCATGTAGCTGTTGGTGATGTTGTTGTATCTATGCTTCCTGGTGATTTTCATGTGCCTCTGGCGAAGTTGTGTTTAGCGCAGCAGGCGCATTTTGTCTCTAGCTCTTACATTTCCGATGAAATGAAGGCTTTAGATCAGCAGGCGAAGGCGGCGCAGTTGTGCTTAGTGAATGAAGTGGGGCTGGATCCTGGCTTGGATCATAGCATGGCACATGCACTGATCGACCTGTACCGCAATAGTGCCGAATTTGATAAAAGTAGCAGTCATTCATTTACCAGTTACTGTGGGGGTTTAAGCGAGCAAGTTAACGACTTTCGCTATAAGTTTAGCTGGTCTCCATCGGGCGTATTAAAAGCATTACGCAATACGTCTGTCAGCTTGCTGAAAGGCGAAAAGTACACGGTAACAGAGCCTTGGAATGCGGTTGATAGTTTTCCGCTAGAGACACATTGGGGTAATGAGACTTTTGAAGTGTATCCCAACCGTGATTCGCTGCCCTTTATCGAACAGTATCAGATGGATGACGGCTGGAATATTGATCAGTTTGTGCGCGGAACCTTGCGCTACAATGGCTGGAAGCAAGCGTGGCAACCTATTTTTAGACAGATAGAGCAAGGGCTCACTGATGAGGCGCTCAATCAGCTGAGTGATCAGTTATGGCAGGAAAACGCGCTGGCGGAAGGAGAGGCTGATCGTGTTGTATTAACGGTGAGCCTAAAAGCTGAACGCGAGGGTAAAGCACTATGGCATAAGAGCTATGTGCTCGATGCGATCGGCGATGCGAAAGGGTCTGCGATGGCAAAATTGGTCTCTATTCCGGTTAGTTTAGCCGTTGAAGCGGTGCTAAACAGTGAGATAGCCAGCGGTGTAACTGCCGCACCAGACAAGCCAGAGTTAGTTGAACGCTGGTTGAGTGCAGCAGCGCAAACGACAGAAAAGTTTGCGGTGATAGATCACTTAAGTTAAGTGTTATGAAGTTGCTAAAAAAACGCGGAAATGTCTGCGTTTTTTTATGTTTGCTGATCATTGCTAAGTTAGCTAAAAGCTTGAAGCTAAAAGCTAAAAATCCAACAAAGCGCTTTTGGGTGGCTATGTGTCTGCCGCGAATTCACCTTAAGCCACTTTCATAATCTTCCCATTATTAATCCCCAGCACTGAGCGTACATAAGCTTGCGCAACCTTTTTTGCACTCACTGGAACAAAGCCTGGGAAGTAATCTTGATAAATGGCCACAGATTCTTCGAGTAAGGTCGGTGAAATCGCATTAATACGTAGTCCATTCGGCAAAACGGGTGCAACCGCCGTGACAAAGGCGTTAATTGCGCCATTCATGGCTGCCGCGCTCACGCCTGTGAGTATATGTTCCTCACTGAGAATACCAGTGGTTAAAGTGATTGATGCGCCAGTGGTGAGATACTCTTGAGCGTATCTTACTAAGTTAATTTGTCCCATTAATTTATTTTCAATACCCAGCGCCCAGCCTTGATCATCTATGTCGTTGAACAGGTTAAAGCTGACTTTTCCGGTGGTGCTGATCAGCGCATCAATGTTGCCATGTTGCTGATAGATAGCCGCCAGAGTGAATTTGATGCTAGCAGGGTCTGCAATGTTCATTTGATAATCGCCTGAGCTGTGGCCCACTTTGATCACTTGATGTTGTGCTTCAAATGCATTAACGACAGCGCTACCGATAGTACCTGTTGCGCCTATAATAACTATTTTCATGGTGTTCTCCTGTTGCTTGGTTTTGATATTTGAACTATATATGTATTTAATTATCTAAAAAACCGTAAAAATTAAACCTACTGTTTACTAAATGGATTCAATATGAACCTTTCCTACTTGCAAAGTTATTGTGCGGTCATTAATTCAGGAAGCTTTGCAGCGGCGGCTGATGCGTTGCTGGTTTCAAAAGGATTAGTGAGTCGTCATGTGCAGCATCTGGAAGCCGACTTAGGCGTGGTGTTACTGCATCGTACGACACGGGTTATTCGTATGAGTGAGGCAGGGCAAAAGCTTTACAATGAAGCACAAAAAATATTCTCAATTGCCACTCAAGTGCAGCGCGATATTGCAGATTTAACCCAAGAGGCCAGTGGCTTATTAAGGTTTACGGCTTCGGTGTCTATTGGCGATCGCATCATTCAAGATGTATTGCCGGTATTTCGAGAGCAGTGCCCTGAGGTGGTACTGGAGTTGAATTTTTCCAATAGAGCACTTGATTTAGCCAGCGGTGAAAATGATATAGCGCTGCGTGCTTTTGAAGCATTACCCGACCTAGCTGTTGCTAAATCCATTGGGAAAATACGAAATGTGCTGGTGGCCAGCACTGACTATTTGGAGCCGCGAGCAGTGTTGTCCCATATAAACCAACTATCTGAGCACAACTGTATTTTGAGCAGCCATCAGCAAAGTTGGAATATGTGGCACTTTGAGCAATCAGAGCGCGGTGAAAAGGCAGTGCAGTCAACATTAGTTTCGGGGAATATTGCAACCAGCAAGTATGCCAGTGCAAAAATATTGGCTATGCAAGGTGAGGGAATTGCCAATCTGCCTTTGTACGCGGTGGATAAGGAGCTAAGAAGTGGCGCATTGCAATTAGTGTTACCTCAGTACCAGTTATATATACATGATATGGCTATTGTTCATGCAAAACAGCGTCATATGCCAAAGAAGCTGCAGATATTCAAGGCACTACTGATCGATTGGTTTGCACAGCATCCTGAATATTTAGCCAGCTAATGAATGGAGTTTGAGGACGCGCACTGTAGCATGAGGAAACTGAAGGCCCTATTTTCCAGCTGCATGTTGTATCGTATTCCTGAATCCGTGACTTCAAAGTGAGAACAGAGTGTAAAATATGGGTTTAAGAGTGGGATAGAAATGTCTTATGCACCCTTAGGTTCAGTGGGTGTTTTTCTAACCGCTGTGGAATCAAAAGCTTGCACTATGTGGTGCAGTGAAGTCACTCATTCAGGGTATTGTTATTCGCTTTTTTTAAACGTCTTATTGAATCGCAAATTGACTGAAACAGAGTGTCAGCTTCAGCGCTTATCCCAATGGCGTGGATAGCCCCATGCACTAATCCCTTTATTTCTTGATAATCGACCACAACACTATTTTCTTGCAGTCGCTGGCTATATATACGTGCATCATCGATGAGCGGATCGAACTGTGCAGAGAAAATAGTGGATTGAGGTAGTGACGAGAGAGATTTTGCTTGTAGGGGGAAGATGTATTCGCGTTGCTTCTCTTGATCAGCAGCAGGATTATAATTTTCCAGAGAAAACTCAATAGCCTCTATTGAAAGAAGAGGAGCGTTGGATAATGATAGATGTGAAAACAAACTCCTAGGAGGAGCTAAGAGTGGGTAAATCAATATCTGAGCGAGCGCAGTCTTTAGACAATCATCTCGACAGCGCAAGGTTAGAGCTGCAATTAAATTCCCGCCTGCGCTATCTCCAATCAGTATCGGTGTTTTTCCTTGTTGTAAGAGTGATTTATAGACGCTATAACAATCATCTAGTGCTGCCGGAAAGGGGTGTTCTGGGGATAATCGATAGCCAACACTAATAACACATATTTGACAGTGTTTGGCTATTAGCGCGCAAAAGCTGGCGTGACTGTCTAGATTTCCTAAATACCAACCCCCTCCATGGGCATACAGTATGCTAGTGTCTGCACCTGATTTGGGTTGGAATTTGCGTACTTTAACACCACTCATTTGTAGGTCTTCGATGGTTATCGAAGTCTCTGCTGCTCTGGCAAAGCTTGCTGTCATCGCATTATATGCGCAGCGCTGTTGCGCTATTGAGTTGTTGATAACGCTGTCGGAAAAATAACTGCTACAGCGCTCTACAAAGTGTTGCATGTCAGTGCTTAGAGGATATTTTTTAAGCATATAGGTGCTGCTCTTGCTGAGGGCTGACAATAACAGAGACGATAAAAAAGTCTTGTGAGTTATGAATCATAAAAGCCATCACATGCCAAACAAGGGCTACCTATCATGTAGGAATAATTGGATAAAAGAGATGAATTAGGCAAAGCTTGTATCGTCAAATGTTTGATTTTATTGGCTATACTCGTCTTTAAGCATTGCCAAAAATCCCGCGCACTCGGGGCGTTCGGCACTCGTTAGCTGCTTCTTTCGTTAGTCGTACTGAGCACTTAGGAAGTCATTGCTAAGTGCTCAGATTGGGCTGCGAGACTAAATGTCAAACTCAGCCCAGATAGGGGCGTGATCAGACGGTTTTTCCATCGCGCGGATATCGTAATCAATTTCTGCGCTGGTACAAAGGTTGTACAAGCTATCAGTGGCTAAAACTGCATCTATACGCAGGCCACGTTTAGGTTCGTCCGCAAAGCCTTTTGAGCGATAGTCGAACCAGCTGTAGCGCTGATCAGCTTCAGGGTGATGTAAACGGTAGGTGTCTTTCAAGCCCCAGCCAAGTAGCGTTGCTAGCCATTCGCGCTCAATCGGTTGGAAGCTCGCCTTGCCGGTTTTTAACCAACGCTTGCGATTGGGTTCTCCTATGCCTATATCCATCTCTTGCGGTGAAATATTGAGATCGCCCATCACGATAACGTTGCCACTGGCATCGCAGTGCTCGTTTAAGTGGATTTGTAGGTCTTCATAATATTTCTTTTTAGCGGGAAATTTAGTCTCGTGCTCAATGTTTTCGCCCTGCGGAAAATAGCCATTGAGTACCGTGATGACATTGCCCTTATCGCTTTCGTACTGCCCGATAATCATGCGTCGCTGCGCATCTTCTTCATCGGTTGCAAAGCCTTTTTGAATCGATAACGCAGGCTTTTTAGAAATTAGACAAACACCGTAATGACCTTTTTGGCCATGATAATCAACGTGATATCCAAGATCAGTAATCATCTCAACCGGAAATTCATCATCGTGTACTTTAATCTCTTGAATACCGATTACATCAGGGCTGTGCAGTTTGATTAGCTCAGCCAGTTGGTGAGGGCGGGCACGTATGCCATTTACATTAAATGATACTATTTTCATCGCTATAGCTACCAGTGATTGTGATTTTTCAGGTATTCTAGCAGCAATTGAAACCAGTTCGAGATTTAATTCGTATGAATTAGGCAGCAACTCAATCCAGTGGGGTTTATTCGCTTTTACTATAGATTTAATAGCTTAATTTTATTGGAGTCTAAGCTTGTTTAAGGCGTAAAATTTCCGGATTCATGTGTGAGCCGATTATTTAGGAGAAAGGCAGTGGCAGATTTTGATTTTGATTTATTTGTAATAGGGGCCGGTTCAGGCGGTGTTCGTACAGCACGTATGGCTGCTGCAAAAGGCGTGAAAGTGGCCATCACTGAAGATTTATATCTCGGTGGTACTTGTGTCAATGTAGGTTGTGTGCCGAAGAAATTATTTGTTTATTCATCGCATTATCAAGATGATTTCCAAGAGGCAAAAGGTTTTGGTTGGAATGTAGGGAAAACCACCTTTGATTGGCCAACGCTGCGCGATAACAAAACCAAAGAAATCGAAAGACTCAATGGTATCTATCAAAACATGTTGGTCAACTCTGGCTGTACCTTGCTTCAAGGGCGCGGCGTCATGATTGATGCCCACACAGTCGAAGTTGCGGGTGTGCAATATACTGCAGAGCGTATTTTAGTGGCCACCGGTGGCTGGCCATTTGTACCTGACTTCCCAGGTAAAGAGCATGTGATTAGCTCTAACGAAGTATTCTTCTTAGAAGAATTTCCAAAGCGCGCTGTCGTTGTCGGTGGTGGTTACATCGCGGTTGAATTTGCGGGTATTTTTGCAGGTCTTGGCGCTAAAACAGATCTTATTTATCGCGGAGACTTGTTCCTGCGTGGGTTTGATCAGGAAGTGCGTGAGTTTACCGCCAAAGAAGTGGCCAAAAAGCACGTTAATTTAAACTTTAACTGTGATATCAGCAAAATTGAAAAACAAGCTGACGGATCTTTA
>Ga0209396_1004952_pt1 | contig 12780 bp, 2 predicted proteins | sample GOMGulsemesocosm_6_FD_184638 | JGI IMG/M metagenome (GOLD analysis project Ga0209396, IMG submission 184638) | Methane-oxidizing microbial communities from mesocosms in the Gulf of Mexico - GOM8C Gulf of Mexico (SPAdes) (version 2) | ecosystem: Environmental > Aquatic > Marine > Cold seeps...
TCTTTGACGAGTTGCGGGTGCTCAAAATCATCATCAAGTGCGCCTTCGTTATAATAAAGGTGCAACTCTTGGCCTATTTTCAATGTTTTTTTTGCGCGGCGTAAACGCTGGGTTTTACCATTATAAGTAAGCCAAACAGCGCCTTTTTGCATGATTTTTTTAAGTGATTGTTTAGAGAGTTCATACCTCAGACAAGCTTGATATAGCAAATCAATTGCAGCAGTCTCTTGTTCAACGGGGATATGTAGTTCAAATGTAGTCATGATTTTATAAACTCATTACCCCACTTAAAGCAAGCGGGGTGTGCGCTGTTAAACTATAGGGCTATGTTGAATAATACGTAGAATTGAGTTCTATCGTTTTCAAATAATGCAATATTAGAATCATTTTGATAGACGCTACCGCCGATATCAATTGTGGCTCGTTTCATAAAATCTGAAAATCCACCAAGATTATAACTAGCATTAACATTAATGGTGGTTCTGCCGTCATCTCGTACTTTACCAAACCCTTCAATTTCACCATCATATGAAATTGAATTCATTTTGTATGACAAAGACAACATGAGTGAATCAAAAAGTGAATAATCAGTACCTACTTTTAAAATCATATCACTGTAGCTGTATATGTCGTCACTCGCAGTACCCATACTCAGAGCCACACTAGAATATAAAACAAGGTCATCAAGCAATCGATAATTAAGTAACACTTCTGGTTTAATCTGTGAAATGTCTCTATCGCTATCATCACTGTATGTGTATTGATGGTATCCAAGATTTGCATTCATGCGCAGAGAATCGCTCAGCATTGTTACGTAACCGCCTTGAACACCAAATAGATTAAGAAAGTTTTCGCCGCCAATATTGACCGTAGCAAAACGTGGTTGAACAAAATATTCGCCATTCCAGAACTTGCTGTTGTACGATATGTTAAGATCAACATACGTGTGGTTTTGCTTTGAAAAATCGCCGAATGTAGTAGATGATAATTCAACTTGCCCACTTATATATGACGTTTTACTCAATAACTTGCTCACCTGCGCCGTCAGCCCTAAGTTGACGCCTGTGGCATCAATAGGTCGAGATTCACTATTAAAAGTAAACTCTTGATTATAAATAGTAATTGAATCTGATATAGGGGCATTATTAATATTACTATCCGATAATCCGCCACCAAAGAAATTTACATAATAATTCCAAGCATCAGGGCTTTTATCGGTAATACTCTCAATTTTTTCACGAAGTTCTGGCGACAAATCATTCATCGCTAATAATGCGTCAAATTTTTCATTTGCCGCGTCAAAATTCCCTAAATATTGATTGATTAAGGCTAGATCTAAATAAGGTCTAGGTTCCAACGGGCTTGCTATAACTACTTTTTCAAGCTGTTCTTTAGACTGTTCATAGAGGCCTAAACCTGCATAACATTGCCCTAATAAATAATAGATATTTGATTGCGTTTGCTGCGCATCGGCTGTTTGTTCTAACAATGACTTATCATCATATATGCTATTTAAAGCACTACAAGCCTTGGCGTATTGCTTACCTTTGATAAGCTTAACCGCGTTGACAACGTCTCCACTTAGATCATTCTTTTTGTTAATTACATTGGCGTTGGCACACATTGTCCCCATCAAAATAGAGGCACTTATAACTCCCTTTAAAAGAGAGCTCTTGAATTTCATTGATAACATCGAAAACCTTTAAACTGAATTAATTATTATTGTTTGATAAATCGCTGACTAAATCTAGATAAGTTACTATTACCTTTTAACTTAGATAGTTGATCCACAAGCTCTTTGGAAGGAATCGGAATGTCATACAATTCTACAGTTTTTAATGGATTAATAGTGCCTGCTGTAATACTGCTAGAGATAAAAACAGTGTCAGCATCAAATTCTAAAATAGCATTCATTTGCTTCGCACCATAAACGCTAGTAACCGTGTTACTGACAGCTTCATCAGAGAAAAAGTCAATCGCTTGCAGCTTTTTTACAACTGCAACCATGACGTTTTTATTACTTAACGCATCAATTAATGAAATATTGCCCTCTTTAAATATTCTCAATTGCTCTTTTAAATAATCAGGTAGTAGCAACACAACATTTGGATGCTCAAACAATTTAACCATCTGCTGTGGTTCATCTTGAAAGGCAATTAGATGTTCAATAACATCTTGCTGTTGCTTTTTAGCAAAGACGACAACGTCGCCCGCCAATAACTTATTAAGGAGAGTATTATCGTCTACCGCGTATTTAGAGATATAAAGCGCCTTCACTGCGTCTTCTAACTCTCGGTAGCGGTTACTGGCTATATGCAATTTTTCACGCACGCGCTTTAACTCATAACCACTGCCATCGATATCTTTTTTAAACACATTATTATCAAGCTGATTAAAAAGAATGAATTTGTCATTTCTATTGTATTCATTATTTGTCGCTTCTTGATGCTGACTAAATACTTTTATATTGTCAGAGTGCACTTGTTTAGTTTTTATTAACACCGTACTCAAATAGTCAATATCTTGCTTTAACTGAATATATTCATCTGCATCGTTGGGTGATACATCCAATAATTTATCAAAAACTGTTTGAGCTATCTTTCTTGGTTCCGATGAAACATTGGCCAAAGATAGACTGCTGACAACCATCAGCCCCATACAAATCATAATTTTATGTTTAGTTATCATTATTTTTATCACTTTTATTACTAATTTATTGTTGCACCAGTAGCAGTACTTGCTAAATATTTTGCCGTAATTGTCACTGCGCCAGAGCCAATTCTTGTAGCTAAACCTTTAGTGCCAGGGGCGTTACTTATAAATACTTTCGTAGGATCATCGCTTATCCAAATAACCTGTTTTGTGTAATCAATAGCATCGGCTGTAGGAAATTCAAGGTTAACATTAAGCTGCAGGGTATCACCTACATTGGTTAGCGTTGTTGAGACAGGTGAGATAGCCCCTAAGCCAGTAGATGTTTCATCCACTCGTGTAATAGTTTCACTTCCAGACTTTGGTGATACGCCCGGTAAGATAGCAGTTATAGTACCAAATACTGTCCCTGTGGTAGAGGTTAGCTCGCCAATAGTATTAGTAATGTTAGAAACAGAACTATCTGCTGTGTCATGACTCCATGTCACGAACTTTGTCACATCAATCGCTTCTACGGGACCAGTATAATTTGCGGTAGCCGTAAATGGAACAATGACGTTGTTGCCTAAAGTTGTTCCTGCGTCTGTAACCGTAATTGTATCTGGGGTACGTGATACCGAATTTAATATAGCAATCACCAAATCTTGTTCGACTAATCCACTACTTGTAAACAGTTGCGCGGTAATTGTAGCTGCACCAGCCGCGTTAGGGGTCATCAAGCCTTTTTTACCCACCATATTGTTAACTCGCGGCGCAGCCACACCAGTGCTGCTCCATAACACTTGTTCTGTAATATCCTGTGTTTTAGTATCCGACAATGTCGCAATTGCTTTAAATTGATAATTAAACTGCTGAACATTTGAGCTACTAATAAAGTGAGTTGTTTCTGGCACAATAGCAATACTTTCTACACTAGCAACAACTTCTATCTTCGCACTAGCATTATGTGTGACAGAATCACTGACATAACTCGCCGTTACTTCCTCGCTACTCACTACTGATGTATTTAACGTCGAGAGTGTTGCTTTATTAGTAAGATCGACAACTGAAAACTTAGTATCGGTATCGTAGCTATACACACCATACACTTTAAATGTTTGAGTTGTTCCTACGGCGACCGAGCCTAAACGAGGGTATATTTCAATCGACAATAACTTCGCTTCACTGGTGGTATCTTGGTCTTTCACGGTAACCACTGACGTATCGGTTTTTGTAAGATAAGTACTGGTCATTGTTATGGCTGTGCTGCCAGAGCCAACATCAGTCAGTTCGGCAACATTAGCTGATAATGTTGCATTCGCAGATACTTCACTCCAAACATTACCACTCACAGTGCTAATATCCCTCACTGTATTATCAGAATATATGGCAACTGCATCTAAAGTAAGTGACGTGATATCAGGAACAGTTAACGTTGCAGGCGCAACATCAATGCGCGTCATGGTTACTGGTGTTGTGGTTGTATCCTTAAAAGTGACATTAATTGTCTTTTCAAGAGAACTTGTTGTATCTGTCGCCTTAATTTCTGCAGTTTCTACCGCCGCTATTGAACTGGCTGCAGTAATATCAATTGCGCCAGTGACGCCACTATCACTAGTAACAAAAGTAATGTCGGTATCATCCGAAACCCAATTGAAAGTACGTGCTGAAGCACTTGTTGTTTTGTCGCTGTAAATATCAATCGGAACGATAGTTATTTTCTCGCCGCCAATCGCTAATGTTTTATGACTAACTTGTAACTCATAATCAACAACTGTTGCAGCGCCTACAGTAACTGAGAAATCGTCTTTAATTGGGTTATTACTTCCATCTAAATCTGTTGATGTAGCTGTTATTACCGTATCTCCCATCGTTAAAGAAGTAACTACACCGGTACTTGGATCAACTGTCGCAACAGTTGAAACACTTGAACTCCAAACCAACCCAGCAATCGAACTAGTGGTGCTAGCATCATTATTTGTCCCAAGTACAGTGAAAGTACTTGTTTGCCCTAAACTTAAATCGCTACCAGTTATGGCTAAACTCTCTAACCCTACTGGAAGAATAGTGATCGTTTTTGTATTTTCAATAGCGCCTAAGGTTGCTTTAATAATGACGGAACCCGGTGCAATACCTGTTACCAGCCCCGAACTGGAATCAACTGTAGCAACACCTGGCGTGTTAGATGTCCACACAACACCAACTGGGTTATTGGTAGTACTAGTATCATTATAAGTTCCAACACTTGTGAATGTTGCTGTTAAGCCATCTACTATATCAGTCCCCGTTACAGCTAAACTTACTAGAGCGACTGGAAGAATAGTGATCGTTTTTGTGTTTTCAATAGCGCCTAACGTTGCTTTAATGATGACGGTACCCGGTGCAATACCTGTTACCAACCCCGAACTGGAATCAACTGTAGCTACACCTGGCGTGTTAGATGTCCACACAACACCAACTGGGTTATTAGTCGTACTAGTATCATTATAAGTTCCAACACTCGTGAATGTTGCTGTTAAGCCATCTACTATATCAGTTCCCGTTACGTCTAAACTTACTAGAGCGACAGGAAGAATAGTGATCGTTTTTGTGTTTTCAATAGCGCCTAACGTTGCTTTAATGATGACGGTACCCGGTGTAATACCTGTTACTAATCCCGAACTGGAATCAACCGTAGCAACAGCTGGCGTGTTAGATGTCCACACAACACCAACTGGATTATTGGTCGTACTAGTATCATTATAAGTTCCAACACTCGTGAATGTTGCTGTTAAGCCATCTACTATATCAGTTCCCGTTACGTCTAAACTTACTAGAGCGACTGGAAGAATAGTAATCGTTTTTGTGTTTTCAATAGCGCCTAACGTTGCTTTAATGATGACGGTACCCGGTGCAACACCTGTTACCAACCCCGAACTGGAATCAACTGTAGCAACACCGGGCGTGTTAGATGTCCAAACAACACCAACTGGGTTATTAGTCGTACTAGTATCATTATAAGTTCCAACACTTGTGAATGTCGTTGTTAAACCATCGACTATATCGCTACCAGTAACCTCTAGACTCGCTAAAGCGATTGCAATGACATTTACAGTCTTTTCACCTCTTATCACGGTGCCGCCAGTATCAACATCTGTTGACATTGCAGTTATCTTAACGCTACCAACTCCTGTTGCTGTAACCACGCCAGCATTAGTTACCGTTGCGACATCAGTATCATTAGAGCTCCAAGTTAAACCGTTAATAGAGCCTGTAGTTGTATTATCACTATTTGTTCCAATAACAGTGAATGTGACATCTTGTCCATTTACAATGTCACTCCCTGATACTGCCAGTGAGGCTAAAGCGACTGGGGTAACTGTGATCGTTCTAGTCCCTTTAATAACAATACCATTAGCATTTAGATCTGTTGAAGCTGCCGTAATTATTGTAGTACCAGTTGAGACCATTGTTACTTCGCCTGTATTGCTATTAACAGACGCAACTGCGGGATTACTTGATGACCAAGTTAAGCCATTAATACTGCCAGGGGTCGTATTATCAGTATTAAGCGGAGTAACGACAAATGTTTCACTCAAGCCTTGAGCAATATTGGTGTTAATTGAAGATACAGCTAAACTTTCTAATACTGCAGCACCAACAGTAACGGTCGTAGTAAAAACAATAGCAGCATTATTAACATCTAGGTCGGTTGACGTTCCTGTTATCAAAGCAGAGCCAAGTGTTTGAGCTTTAAATGAAGCAACGGAGTCGTCAGCAATGGTTATGTTTCCTGAATCGGACTCCCATTTCACACCAGCAGGTAATTGAGATACGTTATTTGTATCTAATCCCGACACGGTGAAGCTTTGAGTCCGTCCCAATGGCATCGTACTTGGGATATCTAATGTGAAACTATTAAGTACAGCGGCGTCTACAGTCACGTCTTTTGTAAAAAGGATCAGAGCGCCATCTTTGTCAGTTTCAGACGACGTCACTGTGATTTTTGCCGTAGAAGACACTAAACCCGTTGCTTTTAAAGTACCATTTTGAGCGGTAGAACTTTCTATCGACACATTGCTTGGTAAATTAGAGACCCACGTTAAGGTTCCCGTAGATATTGTTGAACCATCCGTCGCTGTCCCTGTTGCTGTAAATTGTTGCGTACGCCCCAATGGCATGCTGCTTGGAATGTCTACTGTGAAACTTTCAAGTACCGCTGCCCCTACTGTTACATCTTTAGTAAAGACAATGATCGCACCATTTACATCTTTTAAAAGGGATTTCACTGTAATTTCAGCTGACCCGGTTGCATCCGCTTTCAAACTGCCAACTGAAGCGCTAGCAATCGTTATAGCAGCTGCATTAGACTCAAATGTTAACGCTCCTGTTGATATCACCGATCCGTTTGTATCGATTCCTGAAGCAATAAAGGTTTGAGTTTGCCCTAGTGGCAACGTATTAGGAATATTTACAGTAAAGCTTTCAAGAACGGCTTCGCCTACCGTAACTTCTTTCGTAAATACGATTGCGTCTCCGTTCACATCAGCTTCAGACGAAGTTACAGTAATCTTGACTGTTGAAGGAGTAATACCTGCCGCTTTCAATGTTCCCTTTTGAGCCGTATTGCTTACTACTTCCATCTCACTTCTGATAGAAACCCACGACAGAGTGCCAGTTGAAATAGCTGTTCCATCGGTGGCCGTTCCCGTTGCCGTAAACTCTTGTGTTCGCCCTAAGGGCATACTATCTGGAATGTTTACGGTGAAACTTTCTAGTACTGCTGCACCTACCGTGACTTGTTTGGTAAACACGATAAACGCACCGTTCACATCTTTCTTCGATGAAGTCACTGTAATATTTGCTACGCCGGTTCCATCAGCTTTTAGGGAACCAACGGAGCTACTAGCAATAGTTATTTTTGCATTATCTGAAGACCAGTCTAAAGAGCCTGTTGAAACAACTGTGCCGTCTGTACTGATACCTGTAGCGGCGAACGTTTGCGTGCGCCCTAATGGCATGGTGCTAGGAATATCAACTGTAAAACTCTCAAGCACAGCAGCATCTACAGTCACATCTTTAGTGAATACGATGGCATCTCCATTCACATCAACTTCAGATGAAGTGGCGGTAATCCTTACAGTGGGAGATGTTACCCCTTCGGCTTTTAAGGTAACCGCTTGCCCAGAGTTGGTCACTACCGACATTTCGACTGGTATGCTCGAAACCCATGTCAACGTCCCCGTAGATATGACCGCTCCGTTTGTATCTGTTCCTGTCGCCGTAAAGCTTTGAGTTCGTCCTAACGGCATACTATCAGGTATATCAGCAGTGAAACTATCTAGTACTGCCGCATCGACGGTCACGCTTTTAGTGAAGGTGATTGCATCACCATTTTTGTCAACTTCAGACGAAGTCACAGTGATTAATACCGTTGATGTAGGGGTTCCAGTCGCTTTTAATGTCCCAGCTTGGTCAACCGAACTCACTATTGATATATCACTAGAGACACTTGAAGACCAAGTTAAGGTGCCTGCAGAAATAGGTGCCCCATTTGTATTTGTGCCTGTAGCTGTAAACGTTTGAGTACGCCCTAAAGGAATGCTGCTTGGAATATCAACAATAAAACTTTCTAACACCGCGGCGACCACGGTCACCTCTTTGCTAAATACAATGGCATCTCCATTCACATCAACTTCAGAGGAGGTTACTGTTAATGTGGCCGTTGAACTAGGTGCCCCTGATGCGTTTAAAGTACCTTTTTGAGCGGTAGAACTAACTATCGATATGTTATTTGAGACGTTCGAAGTCCACGTTAACGAACCTGTTGATATTGTCGCTCCGTTGGTATCAGTTCCTGTCGCCGTAAATTCCTGTGTGCGCCCTAATGGCATGTTGTCTGGAATATTGACTGTAAAGCTTTCCAGTACCGCAGCACCTACTGTTACTTCTTTAGTAAATACAATGAAGTCACCATTTACATCCTTGTTAGAAGACGTAACTGTGATTGTAGCTACCCCTGTGGCTGCCGCTTTTAAACTGCCTACAGAATCGTCAGCAATAGTGATCGCAGATGCATTTGAAGAAAAAGTTAAATCCCCTGAGGATATAGTTTCTCCATTGGTATCCGTGCCCGTCGCCGTAAAGGTTTGAGTGCGTCCTAAAGGCATATCACTAGGAATATCGACAACAAAGCTTTTAAGAACTGCAGCATCAACCGTCACATTTTTGCTAAAGACGATGGGAGCGCCATTTACATCAACTTCAGATGAAGTCACCGTGATTGTCACTGTTGAAGCAGGTGTTCCTGTCGCTTTTAATGTACCAACTTGTGCACTTGTCGTTACTACTGATATGTCATTTGGTTCACTCGACACCCAAGTCAACGTACCCGTTGCTATCGTTGCTCCGTTGGTATCAGTTCCTATCGCTGTAAATTCTTGGCTTCGCCCTAGTGGCAAACTGTCGGGAATATTTACGGAAAAGCTTTCAAGTTCAGCATCACTTACTACCACATTTTTACTAAAGACGATCGCTGCACCATTGGCATCTTTTTCAGATGATGTCACCGTAATTGTTACCATTGGGGTTGTGCCAATTGCTTTTAAAGTACCAGTTTGATCGACCGAGCTAACTATCGACATATCACTTGGTTCACTTGATACCCAAGTTAAAGTTCCGGTCGATATTTGCGAGCCATTAGTACTTGTTCCAGTGGCTGTAAACTGTTGGGTTTGACCCAATGGAATAGCATTAGCTACATCGACGGTAAAGCTCTCAAGTACAGGTGTAACAATATTAACAGCGAATAAAGGACTAACAACGATATTTCCAGCGACTGTTGTAATACGCGCATCAGCATTGACTACGCCAATTTTAGCTGTGGTAGCAACACCTGAATTTGAAATACTTAACGTCGTTACGTCACTAGTTGCCCATGATACAGAGTTTGTTAAGTTGCCCGTTGTGCCATTAGTATAAGTTGCCATTGCTGTTAATTGTTGCATGCGACCTTGAGGAATATTATTTTTGTCGATTGAAACACTCAAGCTTTGAACTAATGGTGCAGCAACAGTTACTGACAATGAACTTTGAATAATGCCAGCAGGTGTTGAAATTGATGCCTTGACCAAAGTCACACCTTCTGTAGGGAAAGACATACTAAGCTGAGAGTTCTGCCCTATTCCCAGATTCGACCCACCATCGTCATTGGACCAAACTATATCACTCTCAAAGTAAACAGTAGCGCCAGATGTTGTTTCTCCTTTGACCTTAAAGTCAGCGGAGATGCCTGCGTAAATAGTATCGTTATTGGCGCGTTCGATAACTAAGTTATTTATGGTACTAACCGTGACTAATACTTGGCTCGATTTGATGTCGCCATCAATATCTGCGATCTCAGCATTGACAGTGATATTACCACTTTTTGTCCCAGTAAATAGGCCCGTACTTGTCATGCTACCAGCTGCAGATGCTGGGTCTTCTCCAACTCGACCAGCCCGCCAAACAACATCATTGGTTAAAATTTTCGTTGATTCATCCGAATAAAAACCTGTGGCAGTATATTGTTGAGTACGCCCTTGCGGAATAACAGTAGATGACGTGGGTGAAATTTCAATAAATTGTAATAAAGGATCGCCTATAACCGTGTCATAATCGACACTAATTGTTTTATCGACTTCCACTTCCGTTATATCTAATGATGCTTTAATCAACACATTACTTTGTTGTATTGGGACTAATAAGCCGCCAATGACAGTGGCGTTATCATCATCATCAGACGACCAGGTTACATCCCCAGTGATATCTTCTTTTGAACCATCTGAATAATGACCCCACGCTGTTAATTGATCGTTTAATCCTTTTAAGAAAAGAGGTTTTTCTGACTGCGTTCTGGCAACAGCAGGTACTATTTCAATAGACCGAAGTACTTTAGATGTCACTATTAATCGCGTACTTGCAGTTATTTCTTCTTGCCCTGGTGCTGTATAACTCGCAGTAATTGTCGATGTACCTTCTGCAGTAGTCAGTAATTTACCTTCACCACCCTCTACAAATGCAGCGACATTTATCTTTTGACTACTCCAGCTTACTAAGCCTGTAAGGTCTAGTAATACATTGTTAGTTTTCACACCTTTAGCTGTAAAGATAACTTCATCCCCTTTAATAACTGAGGGTCTAATAGGGGTGATTTCAATAAATTCTAGTTGCGCAGCGCCAACAAAAACATAACCTTGAGCAGTAATTGATTTTCTCAATGAACTGATTGTTGACACATTAATTATGCCGTTTTCCGTATTTTCAGTTACTGAAGTCACAGTGCCTTTGAATGAATCACTATTATCAACATTGATAAAAGTTACATCACTGCCGCCAACAGACCAATTTGTCACCGATTCTTTAGTAATGTCTATTTTTGTTCCGTCTGAAAAAACGGCAAAAGCTTGCATTTCAATCTGTTCACCAGCATCTAATAATCTTGGGGTTTCTTCATTACTAAAAGGTAATAACTCCAAAGATTCCCATGACGCGGCTGAACGAATAAGTGTGATAGATGCTTCAAGAAACTTACCTGACAACTTCTCTACAACCTTAATAGTCACTTGCTCACCGACTAATCCACTTAGAACAGTTGTCTCGCCGTTATTCTCATTTATTGAAGCAACTAGATCATTATCTACTGTCCAATCGCCGAAGTTTTCGACGGTTAATAGGTATGTATTATCATCTGAATATGTACCAAAAACTTGTAGTGAAAGTGATGCGCCACTAGCCACACTCTTACAGATATCACCATCGAGTGTATCTTTAGTGTAAACAATATCTAATGTTTGGGTATCACGACAAAAATAGTTATCAATCGGTTTAATGACCAAGCTTTCTAGTTCAGGCGCTAAAATATCAAACGGCAATCGCCCTGTTTGGGTCTCGCCGTCAGCATTGACTAAAACAGCCAGAACATTAAGTTCGACTTCTGAAGGCTTTTCTTGAAGCGCTTTTGCATAGCCTTTATTTGATGTCGATTCGTCATTCTCTATCGTTAAATAAACATCAGGGAAAGAAGACCAATTAACACTTTGGCTAATGTCATTTGTGGTGCCATCACTATAATGACCAATAGCTGAAAATCTTAAATTTTTACCACTGGCAATATTACTTATGACAACATCGGATCCATTTTTAGCAACCACATCAATACTGGTTAGTAAGGCGGGTTTAATGGTAAATGTAATTGCTTTCTCAGTAACCTTCCCATTATTATAAGGGTCCACAAAACTAGCGCTGACTTGTGCACTACCTGTTTCTAATAACAGAAAGCTATTACCTAACTCAATGTCTTGATTTAATAAAAGCGTAGAATCGGCTGCAACGCTCCAGGTCACTTCACTCGTAATATCTTTAGACTTTCCATCTGAATATAAGCCAGAAACTAAGGTCTTTTGAGACATCCCCTTCCATAAACCACTGCCTTCAATCAATGATAAAGTCAGTTGTTCTAACCTAGCTGGTGTCACTTCTATATTAACTAAATGGTCAAAACTCTCATTATTGATAGTGATTTTCGCGGTTAGGGTCAAATTACCTATTTTGTTATCTTCTCTATTGGCGATTAAATTACCAGAGGTTCCATTCACAGTAGCCAAATCAACGTTTGATACAGTCCACGTTTCACCACTTAACAACTCTCTACTTTCATCGGTATAAATTGCCATTAGCTTAAATTGATGACCGAGGCCTTGAGCAACTTTAAATTTGTTGTCCGTTAATATCCCTTCAGATTGAGATTCAATTTGTACGCGGGCGACTTTAGGTGGCAATACGGTTAACTCAATAACATTACTTTTAATATTGCTACCAATATTATTAACGAGGCTAGCACTAATGTTTGCAATACCAACTGTAGCTGTTTGCGCTTGTTGCCTGATGTTGGCATTGTTAAAAATAGCCATATCTGTAGCGTCACTAAACCAATTAACTTGGCTACTCATATCCAATTTTAAACCGTCATCTAATTCACCAATAGCAGTAAAAATGGTCGTCAATCCAGACGGAACAGCAACAGTTTCAGTTGTTATAACCAAAGCCACTAATGGCGGCTGATTAACGGTGATAGTAACTTGTGATGTGTGCTCTTTACCTAACCTATCAGTGACTGTTGCAGTCACGACT
>Ga0209396_1004961_pt1 | contig 12763 bp, 5 predicted proteins | sample GOMGulsemesocosm_6_FD_184638 | JGI IMG/M metagenome (GOLD analysis project Ga0209396, IMG submission 184638) | Methane-oxidizing microbial communities from mesocosms in the Gulf of Mexico - GOM8C Gulf of Mexico (SPAdes) (version 2) | ecosystem: Environmental > Aquatic > Marine > Cold seeps...
AAAATCCAAGCAGTTGTTGATCAGGTGATTTCTGATTTAGCAGCAGCTGCCGCAGTCATTGCTGCGATTGATAAAGTTGAAGCTTACGCAGATAACAATGCGAACACTGTTCCAGAGCTTGCCGATTATTCTACCGCTGGAATTACGGACGTAACTACTGATAACTTAGCCGACATTAATGCCGCCATTGATGCATTAGTTGCTGTTGATGTAGATACCGCTTCCGAAATACAAGCAATCGTAGATCAAGTTATTGTTGATTTGGCCGCCGCTGCCGGAGTCGTTGCCGCGATCGATAAAGTTGAAGCTTACGCAGATAACAATTCAAATCCTGCGCCAACAGAAAGTGATTATTCAACGGCAGGAATTACGGGCGTAACCGCTGCTAACTTAGCCGATATTAATGCTGCAATAGATGCCGCAATTGCAACGGGTGTTGATACCGCTTCCGAAATTCAAGTAATCGTTGATCAGGTGATTGCCGATCTAGCAGCAGCTGCTGCAGTCGTTGCTGCTATCGATACGATCGAAGCGTATGCCGATGATAATTTGAATACTGTTCCAACAGAAAGTGATTATTCAACGGCTGGAGTTACGGGTGTAACCGCAGCTAATTTAGCCGACGTTAATGCAGCGATCGATGCTGTATTATCTAGCAATGTTGATACCGCTTCTGAGATTCAAGCGATTGTTGATCAAGTGATTGCTGATCTAGCCGCTGCTGCCGCGGTCGTTGCAGCGATTGATAAGGTCGAAGCTTATGCAGATAACAATACGAACGATGTTCCAACTGAAGGCGATTATTTAACGGCAGGAGTTGCGGGCGTAACCGCTGCTAACTTAGCTGATATTAATGCTGCCATTGATGCTTTAGTTGCTGGTGATGTAGACACCGCTTCTGAAATCCAAGCGATTGTTGATCAAGTTATTGCAAGTATTGCTGCATTGAATGAACTGAAAGAAGACTTAGCAGGTAATGAAAACTCTACGTTAATTTCAGCTGCTCAGTTAGATATGATCATTGGAGTAGCTGATGTAGATGCTGCGAATATCGAAGCCTATCAAACTGCGTTCTTGGCAGCACCTTCTCCGTTTAGTGATGCAACAGATCCAAAGGCTTCTGAAATCAATGCAGTCATCGCTGCGATTAATGCCGGTGGTCCTGATACAGATAAAGATGGGCTTCCAGATGCAATCGATAATGATGACGATAACGATGGTATTCCTGATTCTTCTGAATCAACGGCTAATTCACTTGATGCCTGTGTTCCTGATAACCGTCATTCTGAATGTGATTTTGATAAGGATGGTACTAAAAATGGTACTGATACCGATGATGATGGTGATGGTGTTGTAGATGCTAATGAGCCAGGAGAAGAATCAAATCCAAATAATGATTCTGATGATGACGGCATTAGTAATGCTAATGAGCAGCAAGCGGGTACTAATCCGGAAGATGGTGATGATACTCCTCTGGATACCGATGGCGATAAAATCCCTGATGTAGTTGATAATGACGATGATAATGACGGGCTATTGGATGCTGATGAAACGAATGATGGGCGTATAAATCCTGATCAAGATAATGACGGTATTTGCGATGGTAATCTTGCTGTAGCGGACGTATGTTCTTCAGGCCCTGATACTAACCCTACGAATCCAGATTCTGATGGCAATGGCATTTGTGATGGTATAAAGGCAATGCCTGCTAAAGATGATTTCAAAGGATGTATGCCTAATGCAAATCTTGATCCGGCTGCAGATACTGATGGCGATGGAATCAAGGATGATGCAGAGCTTTCTGGTGATTCTGATGCAGATGGTATTCCTGATTATCTAGACCCTGCTTCAGATGGCCCTGGTTATGGCGATAGTGATAACGATGGCATTGATGATAAAGAAGAGTGTGGACCTCAGCTTCCTTGCCGTGATTCAGACAATGATGGTATTTATGATTATCGTGATACTGATTCAGATAATGATGGTATTTCTGATGATGAAGAAGCGGATGGTGTTTTAGGAAATGGTGATGATGGCACTAATCCAGCAAAAGATACCGATGACGATGGCATTCCTGATTATCGTGATGAAGATTCAGATAATGATGGTAGCCCGGATAAAGATGAAGCTAATAAAGATTCAGATGACGATGGCATTCCTGATGTGATCGATCATGCTGATGGCGCGGGTGAAGCTGGTCCGGAATTAGGTGGTGGTGATAGTGATAACGATGGTTTAACGGATGCAGAAGAGTGTCCTAACTATCCAACAAATTGTCCAGATTCTGATGATGATGGTAAGCCGGATTATTTGGATAATAATAACGATTCTGACGATGATGGAATTTCTGATAACGATGAAGATCCAAATACTGATGGCGATAATGATCCTGCGACTCATCCGCGTGATACTGACGGTGATGGCACTCCAGATTATCTAGATGATGATGCTGATAACGATGGCAAAAATGATCAGGACGAGCGAGATGATCCTTTTGATGCGAATAATCCACGTGATACCGATAATGATGGTATTCCAGATGTGATAGACGCGGATGATGGTACTGCAGGTTCTGATAATGAAGGCTCTGGTTCAGGTGATTCGGATAACGATGGTATTTCTGATGATGTCGAATGCGGTACAGCGCCTTGTCGTGATACCGACGGTGATGGTATGCCTGATTTCGCGGATACGGATTCGGATAATGATGGCATTAGCGATGCAGTTGAAGTTGGTGATAACCCTGCTCAGCCACAAGATACTGATGGTGATGGCATTCCAGATCTCGCTGATAAAGAAAATGGCGAAGAAGGTGATGAAGGCGGTGATAGTGACGGTGATGGAGTAGCGGATGCGGTTGAGTGTAATAACTGGCCAAACTGTGTTGATACCGACCGTGATGGCATTGCCGATTACTTAGACAGTGACTCGTCTCCTGTGGGCACCAATCCAGACCCTGCTCCAGCAGAGAATTTGGGTACGATTAAAACGGGTGTTCATGGGGCGGGCAACTTGTCAGTAGTATTTGTAATTATGTTTGCGTTAATGGTCGTTGTGACGCGTCGTCGTTCAGCTTTGATATTAGCTTTGCCTATTTTATTCTCCTCCCTAGCAGTGAATGCTGCTTGGTGGGATGAGATGGATCTTTATGCGGGGGCAGGTTATGGCCAAAGTTATTTAAGTCCTGGTGTAGGTGGCACTCAGTATTCTGTTGATGATCATACTCAAGATGCTTGGAAGTTAAGTGCGGGTTGGGATTGGAATGATCACATTTCAATTGAAGGTTATTATGCCAATCTAGGCAGTGTGGCGTTAAATCCAGGTGGGGAAATGGGTTATCGCATGTTGGGTGGTGACGCAATATTGCACTACTGGACTCGTGGTGGAGAGCGCGTTAAAGGCAGTATTGCGTTATATGCTAAAGCGGGTATGAACCATATGACCAATGAAGGGAGGGGTGTTAGTTACGAATCGAAAAATAAAGGACAATTATTTGGTGCGATTGGTGCTGAGCTATATTTACCACAAAAATTTAGTGTTCGTTTCGAAATTGATTCTTATGATACCGATGCATCGTTATTTTCTTTAAATGTTATCAAGCGTTTTGGCTATAAATCTCGTACGCCTAGCTTACCACCATTACCGCTTGTGGATAAAAAAGCCCAACAAGAAGAACAGTTTGCGGCTATGGTAGAGGAATTACCTGCTACCGCGGCTGGGCCTAAAGTGGTCCAGCTTATGCCGGTGGTATTAGATACTGATTTAGATGGTTTATTGGATGATGAAGATCAATGTCCTTATACCCCTAAGAAAGTATCAGTCAATGAATTAGGGTGTGCCACTTATCATGGAAAAGTGGGTGATTTGATCGCCAATGTTCAATTTGAAATTAACTCTGCACTTTTAACGGAGCCGAGTAAAATTGCATTAAATGAAATTGTCGATATGCTAGCGACTTATAAGGCGGTTCAAATTGAAGTTCAAGCACACAGTGATAATACTGGCAGTGCTGGCTATAACAAGAAACTTTCGCAGAAGCGTGCGGAATCTGTTGTGAGTTATTTAGAGCAGAAAAAGATTGCGTCTACACGGCTTGAAGCATTGGGGCATGGTGAAGATAAGCCAATTGCTGATAATGCAACGATTACAGGTCGAGCAACAAATCGTCGTGTTGAGTTTATTTTAAAAGCTCGATAGTTGTTTAAAGGCTGCTTATGGCAGCTTATTGAAATTATTGTAAGAAGGAACTTAGTTTGAAAGGTCAAAGCATTCGAATCGCTTATCTTGAAGATGATTTAGAACAAGCGAAAATGGTTATTACCTGGTTTGAAGAGTTTGAATATCAATTTGAACACTTCACTCAAGCTCAAGCTCTATTAAATCGCTTAAAAGACCAAGACTTTGATGTTGCTCTGCTGGATTGGGAGTTACCTGAAATGTCGGGTCTTGAAGCGATAAAATTAATACGCAATAAGTATCATCAAAACCTGCCTATTTTATTTTGTTCCATGCGTGATACCGAAGCGGATGTTGTGCAGGCCCTTGAATTAGGGGCGGACGATTATATGCGTAAGCCCTTATTGCGTATTGAACTGAAAGCCCGTTTGCAGGCTTTATTAAGACGCTCTAAAGGTGCTCAGCTTGATAATATGATCGAACACGGACCTTACCGTTTTGATTTGCGCAATAAAAATGCCTTTGTTGACGGCCAGCAAGTTGATATGACGGATAAAGACTTTGAAGTTGCGAGTTGTTTGTTTGATAATATTGGCCGTATTTTATCGCGCAGTTTTCTGTTAGAAACTGTTTGGGGAATATCTTCTGATCTCCATACGCGTACGGTGGATGTTCATGTTAGTCGAGTGCGTAAAGCTTTGGGTATTTCACCTGAAAGTGGCTTTCGAGTAAAAACTATTTATCAGCATGGTTATCGACTAGAAAAGGTTGAATAGCCTGCATTAAGGAACACTGAAAAGTATGGATACATTCAATCGTTTTATTATCGTATGCCTCTTGTCTCTAGTTCAAAATTCTTTTAGCTTCGCTGCTGAAGGCGGCCTGGATCAAGAGTTGCTCTATACTGTTAAAAAAAATGATACGGTCTGGGGGATCTGTAAAACTTATGTGAGTGACCCTCTTTGCTGGCAGAAGCTGGTGCAGTATAACAAACTAAAAAATCCGAAATATTTACCTCCTAAATCTATTATCCGAATCCCTAAAACTTGGTTGATTGATCACCCAACCACAGCACTGGTCATTGCGGTTGAAGGTGATGTACTTGTTGTGCGTGAAGCTTCTACAGCTGAAACCGTATTAGCGGTAGGAGATCTTCTAAATCAGCAAGATGTGGTTAAAGCCTTAAATGGCAGTGCAATGATTAAATTTGCAGATGATTCTCGCCTTTTATTAAAAGCCAATAGCACCATTCGTATGGCGAGTTTACAGTTTTATGATCCTAGCCAGCTGGTCAATACTCGAATTGAATTATTAAAAGGTCGGGTAAAAGCTCAGGTTAAGAAAATTACCAATCAAAACAGCAGTTATCAAATTTCAACGCCAGCGGCGGTCGCCGCTGTGCGAGGAACAGAGTTCAGAGTTGGGCGTACACAAGAAACAAAAGCCGCACCCGTGGTGATGAGAACGGAGTTATTAACCGGAGTTTTAGAGGTTAGTGCCGAAAGTAATGCGCGCACAATTACGGCAGGGCAGGCCGTAATGGCGATAGAAGGGGAGGGGGTTTCTGAACCAGTCTTCCTATTACCGCGCCCATTGATGGTTTTAAACCAGCAACAAAATTTTAACCTTCCTTTTACGTTTAGCTGGCAGCTTGTACCTTTAGCTGTGGTTTATAAGGTGACGTTAATGATGGGGGATGTTCAGATATGGGAAGTCGAAACAGATAAACCTGAGGTATTGATTGAAGATATTCCTTACGGTGAATATCAGGTATTAATTCGAGGTATTGATGTTCAAGGGTTTGAAGGTCGTAATCGACGTTTAACCTTAAATTACTTATTGCCTGATAGCCCTTAATAACTCGTGACTGTGCATTATAATAAACCGAGTCCTTTTTTAGACTGGCAGTTAATTCTTCTAGGCTTAGGCATATTATTATTCGTTAATATGAATCAACTGGGACGCTGGACTCAAGCCGTTGATTATTCCTTGTATGATAATTATTTGCAGATTATCCCTACTTCCGCCAATGATCAAATATTGATTGTGGAAATAGATGAGCAAAGCTTATCTCTTATCGGCGATTGGCCTTGGCCTAGAAGTTATCATGCGCAATTGATCGAAATTCTGACCCAGGCAGATGCTGGGGTCATTGCTTATAATGTTGTTTTTTCAAGTTACGATAGTGACGATGAAAATGATCAATTATTAGCACAAGCGATTGAGAAAAGTGGTCGTACTATCTTGCCGCTGTATTTTGACCGCTTAATAAAGAAACAGGCTATTAGTGAGGTACTACCTGCTGAATCTTTTCGTCAATATGCGGGCCTTGGTCATGTTAATAGTTATTTGGATTCTGATGGTACATTACGTTCTGTTCGTTTAATGGATCGTTTTTCTGAAACTCAGTGGCCACACTTTTCTTTCTCAAGTTTTTTATTTAACCAACCTTATGCAAAACCATTAGATAGTACTTCGAGTGACGTATATATCCCGTTTGTAAACCAAGGTGACTTTGAACGCTTTTCTTTTGTTGATGTATTAACAGGGTTGGTCTCACCTCAACAACTTGCGCAAAGGACGATATTTGTCGGTATGACGGCGACCTCTATGGGCGATCCATTATTAACCCCGGTAGATGATCATGGGCGGCAAAGTCCTGCGGTGGATATTAACGCGAATATTTATCAAGCATTAGCAAATGACTCATTAATTAAGCCTTTATCCACTAGTTTAAGTTTACTATTCAATTCAATCGTCCTCCTAGTTGCCTTGTACCTCATACCTAGGTTATCTGTGGTTCAGCAGCTCGTTATGACGGTCACTAGCTTACTTTTTGTTTGGATGGCGAGTTATGGCCTTTTGTTGCAAGGTTATTGGTATTCCAATGGCGGTTTGTTATTAGCTTTATTGACGATTCCATTTATTTGGAATTTATGGCGACTAAGTCGACTGTTAAATTATTTTCGCCATCAGTTAAAACGTTTGCGGCAAAATCAAGGGGCAGAGATATTTCATTTGCCAGAATATGTTCAGCTTGATAATGAAGCAGATCTTAGCTCCTTACTTTCTTTGATGGATATTGATGATTTTCAGTTATTGCCAGCGAATCAGTTGGTTGAAGAAGAGGGGTTGGCAGTCGTTAAGTATTTAGCGGTGAAAGTCGCTGGTATTGATAAAAACCTTGTGCTTTATTTTGAGAACTTTAATCAATTAGAGCGTCGAAAACTTAATCTGTTATATCAGCTTATTAACAGCGAAAAGAATCATAAGCAGATAGGTTCGTTTAATTCTCATATAGGAAATAGTCAATCAAGCTCCGATATTTTTTCGCAACAGTTAACGCTGATTGAATCTTTTCAGCAGCAGATTGCGATGAGTCATACATTGTTTGAGGCGAGTATAGAGGGAGCTGCCGCCGGTATATTGGTGACAGAATTAACCGGTAAGGTGCTGTTTAAAAATAAAGCTTTAAATGATTTAGTTGATGGTGATATTTCTGAGCTTACTAGTTTATTTAATGCCTTTATATTATCGCAGGGCGAGTGGATTACGATTCTAAGAGAGGTAATCTTTGAACAGGCGCCTAGGATTGTAGAGGCGAAATCAGCGGCTTACGACTTATCGATAAGCATTCGTTGTATTGAGGGGCAGCAATCGTTAACGCCACTTTTAGTCTTTAATGTAACGGATATTAGCGAGATCAAGCAGGCCCATCGCAGTCGTAATGAAATGATTGATTTTCTATCCCATGATCTGCGTTCACCGATGGCGTCATTACAAGCTTTGGTTAACCAGGCTCGCAGTGACTCCTCAGTTGATGCTCTATCGATAACTGAAATATTGGATAAGGTAGATCGATACAGTCAGCGTGGGCTAAACTTCGCAGAACAATTCTTGCAGCTTGCGAGGGTTGAAAGTGATGAGGGCATACCGCGCTATGAGGTAGACCTTTATTCAGTGTGTCAAAATGCCTTAGATACTTTGTTTCATCAAGCTCAAGAAAAATCGATTAAATTGAATATTGATGTCGTCGATGACTGCTGGGTTATGTCGAACGGAGAGTTATTAGAGCGCATAGTATTGAACCTCGTTAGTAATGCGATTAAATACGCACCAGCTGCCAGTCAGATAAATTTAACGGTTGAGCTGAATGGCGATAGCTCAGAGTTAGAGGTCAGGGTATCTGATCAGGGACCAGGGATATCAGCAGAGCTGATGGACACTTTATTTAAGCCCTTTCAAAGGGGGTTGGATGCTAATACCCAGCAAGCAAAAGGGGTAGGGCTTGGTTTACGTTTTGTCGATGTGGCGCTTAAACGTTTAAATAGCCAAATTCAGCTTGAGACTTCCTGCAACGGAGCCTGCTTTTTCTTTGTTTTAACCAAGATTGATCCGTAGAAAATCTAAATATTACCAACAGTAACTTCACTTTAACGCCCTAAATCTATTAATATGAGTAATTGGTCAGGTTTTACTGGTCTTCACTGTATATTGCCCCTTGAATTAGGGTGGATAAGTTATGAATAAATTAAATTTGATTGAGCAGGTTAATGCTCAAGACCAGTTAGCGACAAGTGACTTTGTCAGGTTGTTGCCTAAAACTGAGTTGCATTTACATCTAGAAGGCTCGCTTGAGCCTGAGCTAATGTTTGAATTAGCAGAGCGCAATAACGTCACCCTACCTTATTCAACTATTGAAGAGGTCAAGGCTGCTTACGATTTTCATAACTTGCAGTCCTTTCTGGATATTTATTATCAATGTGCTGATGTGCTGCGTACGGAGCAAGATTTCTTTGATTTAACCTGGGCTTATTTATTACATTGCCAGCAAGATGGCATTATTCATGTGGAGCCTTTCTTTGATCCGCAAACTCATACTGATCGTGGAATTGACATTGGTATTGTTATTAATGGCATTACCCGCGCATTAAAGCAGGCTGAGTTAGAGCTGGGAATCAGCAGTGGTTTGATTCTATGCTTTTTACGACACTTATCTGAAGAGCAAGCGATTGAGTGTTTAGAGCAAGCTAAGCCATATCTTAAGCACTTTATCGGCGTGGGTTTGGATTCTTCTGAGTTGGGTCACCCGCCAGCAAAGTTTGCTCGAGTATTTGCTCAGGCGCGGGATTTAGGTTTGCGTGCGGTTGCGCATGCAGGAGAAGAAGGTCCGGCGGATTATATTGTTGATGCCTTGGATATTCTACAGGTTGATCGTATTGATCATGGTGTTCGTTGCATTGAAGATGAAGCACTGATGCAGCGCTTGGCTGCTGAGCAAGTTACACTCACGGTTTGCCCGCTGAGTAATACGCGTTTGAAAGTATTTTCTCACATGAGTGAACACAATATTTTAGCGTTATTGGATCAGGATATTGCAGTGATGGTGAATGCAGACGATCCAGCGTTCTTTGGTGGCTATCTGATGCAAAATTTTGATGCCTTGATTGAGCATCTGAATATGACTCGCTTACAGGCGGTCAAACTAGCGTTGAACAGTATTACGGGTAGCTTTATGCCTGAAGAGCAAAAGCAGTCGCATATTGAAAAGCTATTACATATAGCGAAAGCTTAAATTTATTCCCGTTTTTTTTTAAACTTGGGATTGGGCTTCTACTTGTTGGTCTAAGGCCTGGCAAATGCCTTCTTGAATGTGAAGGCAGAAGTCAGGGTCGCTAATGGGGTTGTCATCTTTATCCGAAATAAAGAATACATCTGAAATGCGTTCCCCTTCGGTCATAATCTTTGCGCCGTGCATCAGTAAGTCATGGGTCATAAAGAACTCCCCCATGCGGGCTAATAATCCAGGACGATCAGCGGCAATCACTTCTAATACGGTACGCTTCATGACCGGATCATTACTCAAGGTAACTTGGGTTGGGATTTGAAAGTGCTTTAATAGTCGTGGTGTGCGGCGTTGAATGACTGAGCTGTATTCTTCAGGGGTAGAAAGGGCGTGGGTCAGTGTCTTTTTTATTTGCTGGATTCGCTCGGGATCATTACCAATTGAATCACCATTTTCGTCTAAGACAATGTAGGTATCAACCGCATTGCGGTTATTGGACGTCATGATTCGTGCATCTTGAATACTAAGATTTAACTGATCTAGCGTCGCCGTCGTAACGGCAAACAAGTTAGGTTGATCTTTCATAAAGATAAAGATTTGAGTAGCGCCATCAAAATCAATATCACTGGTTTCACGGATGGCGACTAGCGGAGATTCACTAAGGCCGTGGTCAGTAATAATCTGCGTATGCCAAACAATATTATCAGCACCTTCGCGCAGAAAGTAATCATCACCTGGTTCATCCCAGATAGTGCGAGCATGTTGTTCATTGATATCAAGCAGCTCAAGTTCATATAGAGCTTCGCATTGAATTGCACTGATTAGCTGGTCTTTGCCCATGGAGTTATTTAAGCCACGGCGAAATGCTTGTTTGGTATTGTAATACAGGGTGCGCATTTGCTCTGCGCGCCAGCCAGTCCAGAGCTTAGGGTTGGTACTATAAATATCGGCGACTGAGATTAAAAACAAATGCTGCAGGTGATCCATATCGCCTACTTCTAAAGCAAACTGATAAATGTCTTCAGGATTATTAATATCAATGCGTTGTGAGGCTTGTGACATTAGAAGGTGATTTCGAACCAGCCATTCAACCATCTGTGCATCATATTGATTAAGTTTGTGCTGTTGGCAAAAAGCTTTAGCAATTTCAGCCCCGGCTATTTCATGCTCTCCGCGACACATTTTTCCAGCATCGTGTAATAGGGCGGTAATGTATAAAACTTCTTTGCGCTTTATTTTGTGAATTAGGTTTGAAGCAACGGGGAAGTGTTCTCTTTCATCGGCATAGCGATAGCGACGCAGCATTTGCACCATGCGAAGGCTGTGTTCGTCGACAGTGTAAATATGAAATAAATCATATTGCATGTGGCCAATGATAGTGCCAAATTCAGGGATGTAGCGCCCTAGGATGCCGTAATGCATCATACGTTTTAAGGTGCTAGAAACTTGTAAATTATTTTTCAATACTTGCATGAATAAATCATTGTGCGCAGGATTTTCGCGAAAATCTTGGTCGATTAAATCCCTGTGGTCATGTAGTGCACGAATTGTGCTTGAGTGCATGCCTAAGATATTTTCACGCTTAGCGAGCTCGACAAAAATGCGTAATAATAACTCAGGTTTATCAGCGAGTTTTTTTGGCGAAGTAAAGTGTAGGTAGCCATTGCAGATGAAGATGTCATCATCAATTTTTTCAATACTGTCTGCACCGCAACCACCGAAGATATCATCTTTGATGTGTACTAACAGAATGTCGGTAAGTTCTGTGAGTGCGAGTTGATTACGATAAAACTGCAGCATCATCCGTTCGACACCAAGCATTTCCTCGTCATCGGAAAAACCGAGGATTTCCGCGATGTCTTTTTGTAGATCAAATAATAGGCGGTCTTCTTCTCTATTCGTCACCATGTGAAGCGCGTAGCGTAATTGCCAGAGAAATTCTGTGCTGCGTTGATAGAGATGTAATTCAAACTCCGTTAAAAACTTATACTGCTTAAGTTCTTCAAGTTCTTCATGGCCAAAATGACGCATCGCCATCCAATTGATAGTTTGGATGTCTCGCAATGTACCTGGGGAGTTTTTAACGTTGGGTTCAAGATTGTATTCAGTATCTTCATGCTTGGCATGGCGATTTTTAAGCTCTTGCCATTTGGCTTCAAAAAACTCCGGTCCAGACCAAATGGTGCGTGAATCCGTTTTCTTTTGTAATTGTTTTAGCAGCGTTTCATTACCGGCGAGCGTCCTAACTTCCATCATGTTGGTGATGATAGTGAGATCTTTTTCAGCTTCACTCACACATTCGTCAAGTGTTCGAACACTATGGCCGATGTCGAGTTTCAAATCCCAGAGTAGGGTTATAAAAGCTTGTAGCGCTTCTTTGTGATTATCAAAGGCGGCTTCATTTTCTAGCACAACTAATAAATCAATATCGGAATGGGGTTGCAGTTCGCCGCGGCCATAACCACCCACAGCGAGTAAGCTGATGCTGCCTTCAGCTTGATTCTCTTTAGTGTCGTTAAAGCCGCTGTTTTGCCATAGGCAGAATAGGATTTGATCGATTAACTGACTGCGATGAGCAACGAGGGTAGTTGCATCAAGAGTCTTGCGAAAATAATCGTGACATTGTTGTTTGATATCAGCGAGCAGTGGCTTTATGACGGGAAGAGGTGAGACGGCCGCGCTTAACTGTTGAAGAAGAGCTTCGTTATCAATACTGGGAAGTTCTAATGTTGTCTTATCTGCGGCCGTCGTTATCAAAATCTAGTCCCTACGAGTTGCTAATATTCAGTTGGTGGTTGATTAGTACTTGCTTGCTAGAGCTGGGTTGCTTACCAGAACTGAGTCTCTTCTTTGCGGCGAGTTAAAATATCAACGCCGTCCTCGGTGACTAGGCAAGTATGTTCAAATTGAGCGCTCGGCTTGCGATCTTTTGTTACCACTGTCCAGCCGTCAGATAGTTGCTTATTAAAGCGTTTGCCTTGGTTGACCATGGGTTCGATGGTAAAGGTCATGCCAGGTAAT
>Ga0209396_1004963_pt1 | contig 12760 bp, 12 predicted proteins | sample GOMGulsemesocosm_6_FD_184638 | JGI IMG/M metagenome (GOLD analysis project Ga0209396, IMG submission 184638) | Methane-oxidizing microbial communities from mesocosms in the Gulf of Mexico - GOM8C Gulf of Mexico (SPAdes) (version 2) | ecosystem: Environmental > Aquatic > Marine > Cold seeps...
TCACTTGAAATATCATGTTTATAATCAGGTTTACGCAACTGTAAGTTAAATTGCCATTCATCTTTTTCTTGAGTAAAAGCAGGTTCAACCAAAAATGTAAACTCTTGGCTATCATCAGCTATAGCTTCAATATTTACAATGAAAATAAATACATAAATAACAATAAAAAAATCACTTTTCTTCATAGAATGATCTTTATCTAATAATTAAAATTAGCATAAAAGTTAGTCAGTTTAACAATAATAGCGCATCCCGATATAATATCTAGATAGTGCTTTAAACTATATTTCTGAATCGATAATTAATTAGCAGCCGTCAACTTGAGTATCTAAATCTTGCTTAGTTCCTGCAAGCTGTTATTTCTTTAATATTGATTGCCACCTTAAATTTTCGTTTAACTTACTAACAACTTTCAAGAGCGCTAAATGCACTTTTTCCAAACTAGGAGTAACTATTATATGACGTGAAAATGAGTATAAATACTGAGGTGAAAAGTAGAGTTTCCCTTTTAAACCTAAACTTTGGCACAAGTAATTTATTGAAGTTCTTGGCAAGCTAGTGACATCTATTCGACCTTTAATGAGTAATTTAAGTATTTGTTCTTCACGATTAACATCAATTCGCTTAATTGCTTTAGATATAAAATATGGATTTAATGGTTTAAAGTCTCGACCTCTTACCGCACCAAATTTAAGCCCTATTATTGATTCTGGATCTTTATAATTTACTTTATGCTGTTTACTTAAATAAAAATTCAATCTAGCCCTAGGTATCGAGCGTAATTCAAATTCATACGTGGTAGCCAATTCATTCAATAACTGAACAAAATCAGCTGCTAAACCACTTTCTTCATCATAAAATGGAGGGGTTAAATAGGAGTTCCAAACATTTATTTTGATTTTTTCAGCTAGTGTATTTGATGATTGAAATATTAAAAATAAAACAATAAGTATTATCTTTTTCATATATGAAAATTATATATTCGCTTAGAATATATAATAGCAATAAAAATATAGTTTATGGTTCGCTACGAAACGACTCGCTTTAAACAATATTAAAAATACTATTATTTCAGAATGATAGGTTGTTTAACTGCATTAAAATATGAGCTTAATATTATAAATAACAAATTATATTATGAAAAATAGCAGGCACTTTGTTTGAATTCCGATAACCGTGTACTTGGTTACCGCTAAACTTAGTACTATCTCCCGCCTTTAGTTTAGTCCAGTGACCATCAACAAAAAATGTCATTTCTCCTTGAATCACGATTATATGTTCAAATACATTTTTATTATGGGGCTCAGACATATGCTCATGAGAAGGATTTAAAGTAATTTCAAAAGTTTCCATTTTAGTTATATCATCAAACTGAAATACCGTTTTTATACTTATGCTTTTTGGGTTGTCAACTGTAGCCAATATTTTTTCAGATATTGAGTCAAATTGAAATTGCTCTGTTAAAAAGTAGGATAAAGGCAATTCAAATCCACTCGATATTTGCCATAACTTTGAAATAGTAGGACTCGATTCACCTCTTTCGATTTGTCCTAACATGGCTTTTGAAACACCAGTCTGTTTACTGCAGGCATCTAAACTCCAACCTTTTTGTGTTCTAGCATATTTAAGGTTTTTAGCTAAATTTTCTTTTACATTAGTAATAATTTTATTATCGGGCATATATTCAATTTTTATATTTAAATCACTTGTGCGTTATAACATACAATGTTAATTTAGTCTTGTGCGTTTTAACGCACGAGCAATGATTTTATAATATAACGTAGAGAGTGCAATGCAAAAATTACATAACATTTTAAATTGGTCTACTCCTGGATTTGTTGCCGTATTAATAGGTATGACAAGCTCTATTGCTTTAATTTATCAAATGGTTATTAATTTAGGCGGTGACTCAGCAATCGTATCTAGTTGGCTATTAGTTTTAGGTTTAGCTATGGGGATTACTTCAATAGGCCTATCTCTTTATTACAAAATTCCAATATTAATCGCATGGTCAACACCTGGGGCTGCTTTGCTTATAACTAGCACACAAGGCTTTAATATCAATGAGGCCGTTGGCGCGTTTATCGTTTGCGCTGCACTGATTTTTTTATCAGGTATTAGTGGAATTTTTGAAAAAATAATAAACAAAATTCCCCAACCTATCGCCAATGCCATGCTTGCAGGGATTCTTGTTAATTTTGGCATTGAAGTTTTTAATTTGTTTGAGCAGAATACTTTAATAATCTCGTCTATGTTAGTGAGTTACCTTATAAGTAAAACCTTTTTTCCTCGCTTTGCTATGCTAGTTGTATTAGTAACAGGTGCGAGCTTTTCTTACTTTGGTAATTTAGTCGATTTAACTGATTTTCAGTGGCAAATGAGCCAATTTCAATACACTTCACCTAATTTCAATCTATCTGCTATTGTGAGTATTTCATTACCTTTATTTATTGTTACTATGGCTTCGCAAAATGTACCTGGCATTGCTGTTTTATACGCGCATGATTATCAACCTAAAATATCTCCTATTATTAGTATTACAGGCTTTACAAATATGTTAATTGCACCTTTTGGAGGATATGCCATAAATTTAGCGGCGATCACTGCGGCAATTTGCATGAGTGAAGAAGTAGACCCCAATAAAAACAAGCGGTATAGGTCTGCTATTTTTGCCGGTTTTTTTTACATTTTAATGGGTTTATGCGCAGCAAGTTTAATGAATATATTTGATTCATTACCAACAGCACTGATTTTAGCTTTAGCGGGCATTGCTTTGTTTTCCACTATTGCAGCCAGTTTAAAGCAAGCTTTATCACAACCAGCTTTGTCTGAAGCGACAATTATAACATTCTTGGTCACTGCATCTGATTTAGTATTATTTAATATAGGTTCTGCGTTGTGGGGAATTATCGCTGGAGTCATTACTTTACTGGTTCAAAATATAACAGATAAAAATAAAGTACGATCTAACCTCGAAGTCAATCAAACTACAAAGTAACAATTAAACTTATTTATTCGCAAGTAAAGCCTGGCATTGCTCAGGTTTTATTTTCACTCTTTTTTTCACAGTTTTTGATGTCATTTTTTTAACTGGTGTAGTAAATTTTTTTCGCCACCAAGTCAGCTCATTACAGCCATTAACCGAAGTAACTTGTTTTTGATTTTGGCAATGTATGTTTTCTTTTGGGCAGCTTAATCTTACATGCATATGGTATGTATGCCCCCACCATGGACGAACTTTACTTAACCAACTTTCATCATCAAATTGCATGTTGCATAGCTGTTGTTTAATTACTGGATTTACAAATATACGTGCCACTTGAGCATTTTTAGCCGCCTCTTGTATTAAAGTGACATGATCTAGACTCCATTTTTTTCGATTGATTTTAAACTGATTTTTATCAACAACATCTAAAAATGGAACTGCTTCTCTTGCTTGTAATGAAAGCGGCTCATTAGCTGTTCTCAGCCAAATATCTACATCTAAACCCGTTTGATGACTCGCATGTCCTGATTTAAAGCTTCCCCCCCTAGGCATAGACATATCAGCGATTAATAAATCATTTAATCCTTTTTCTTTTGTAGTTGAAGCTAAATTTTTAATGAAATTAATCAGGTTTGGGTGGCCATAAAAACGATTTCTAGACGTGCGGATCACTTGGAACCCCTTACCCGATTCAGGCAACGGCTCTGCTCCAAATAAACAGCCATTATTATAAGCGCCAATGGCATCCGGTTTTTCATTTATAGGAGTAGCAAAGTCCTGCCAAGAAAGCGCTAAAGTCGTGTTTACACATAAAAGCAAGATTAACAAAAAGCATATTTTACAAAATGACGAATTAAACATGTGCCACTTTAAAATTTAGAAACCTAATAATGATATTAGTTTATTTTTATTACTTATCTATCCATTCACTCATCACAACATGGGTTTTAATTTTAATAATGTCAATTTGTGCATCTAAATGCTCTCTTATTTCATGAATTCGACGCATAGAGTCGGCTTGTACATAAACCAATAAATCCATATCTCCAGTTATACCACTACATGTTATGACTTCTGGTATCGCTTTAAACACATGTACCACATCAGAGCATCTTGCACATTGATGTTGAATTTCAAAGTAAACAGATACTCCTTCTTTTTGTGATTCACTTAATAACACTTGATAGCCGCGAATAATACCTGCTTGCTCTAGTTTTTTTATACGTTCAGATACAGCCGAGCGGGATAAGCTTACCGATTGTGCAATATTAGAGATACTTTCCCGAGCATTTACTCTTAACTGCGCAATGATTGCTTGATCAAATTTGTCCATTAAAACCTCATAAAAACATAATGTCTGAATTTAAGCAATTAACCGTCATTATGTCGGTCAATATTGCTTTTTGTATTATAAGCATGACACATTGTCACTCGATTAGTGCGTATACTAACCCTATTAATATCAAGATGGAAAGCATGATGAATAATCATTCTAAAAAAATAGGTCGCTGGCAAGGCGCTGGTTTAATGGCGACCACATTACTTGGCACTGGTGTCTTTATATTACCCCAAATGACACTCGCCATTGCTGGTGAAAGCGCCATATTATCTTGGTTCATACTAACTTTGGCAATTATTCCTGTCACTTTAGTTTTTGCAAAGTTATCAGCCAAATACCCTCACAGTGCTGGCCCTGCATATTTTGTAGAACAAGCTTTTGGTCCAATTTCAGGTAGAACAATAGGCCTTATATTTTTATTAGTTGTACCATTAGGTGCACCTGCGGCTATTTTGATGACCTTTCAATTTGTCGGTTCTTTAGTCGAATTAAACGGGATTATTTTATTATTAACAGAACTAAGTACACTACTTTTACTATTTATTCTAAATTATCGTGGCATTCAAATTTCGGCAAAATTACAGTTTTTATTAACTTTAGCAATCGTATCCGTTGTTGTTATTTTATTTGGTGCCAGCCACTTTCAAATTGATTCAGCTGCAAATATAAGCCACTCAAAAACAGATATAAACCTCATAATGGCTGCTGCGGGCTTAGCATTTTGGAGTTTTTTAGGGGTAGAAGCCATGAGTCACTTAGCAAATGACTTTGAGAACCCTAAAAAAGATTTAATACCCGCAATGATGATAGGCACTATTTTAGTTGGCTTGATTTACTTAGCGTGTACTCAAATTATTATCCAAGTCCCAACAAGTACTGAACTTGCCATGGTAGGAATTTTTAACAGTTTATTGAGTGATTATTTTGGTAATAGTGGTGCTCAAGTTATTGGGGTTTTAGGTATTGCAGGTGGTCTTGCGACTGTCAATATCTATACAGCAAGTGTTGCCCGATTAATTTGGAGTTTTAGTAACGATGGCGTATTACCCAAGTATTTTTCAAAATTAAATGTATATCAAGTCCCCGTTAGAGCCTTAGCCGGTATATTAGTGATAATGGCACTTGTACTTTCATGTGTATTTTTTACAGGGCAAAACATTGAAGAATTAATTGCTTGGGTCAACGGCGTATTTGTAGTGATTTACTTTGCATCAATGTTTGCTGCATTTAAATTATTGAGCAAAAAATATATTCCTTTAATTCTTTTAGGATGTATATTTTGTTTAATGCTTGCTTGGGGTTTAGGTGAACAGATGATTTATGCAGTGTTATTAATGTCGATTACAGCGCCTTTTTTATGGTGGCAACAAAACAAGCAACTGAATAAAAAAATGATAGCGTAATATTCTGTTGCATACTTATTAACAATAACTAAGGTTACAACATTCTTATTTGGAAATTATTTTGTTAATATTTCATTGTTAATCAAAAAAGGCACTTAACAGTGCCTTTTTTATGTCTGTGAATTAGTGTAATAGCTGTTGATACACTTTGTTACAGATGATGGATCTTGTTACGTCAATTAATCAGCGAATAAATATAATGACATGGCGTTTAAAAATTAAAGGAAATAAATACCATGAACATGCATTTAAATAAAATCACTGTTGCAGCATTAGCATTATTAGGCACAAGCTTTACAAGTAATCTTTTTGCAGCCGATATTTCTCACTCACTTCGTAATAAGCAACAAGACAATGCAACAGATAATTATTTTGAATTAGGTTTAGGATTAGCGACCGGAGCAGGACCTACCGTTGAAGAAGATAAAGACAATGAATGGGCTGGTGCGTTTCTTATCGTTAATGGCAGTTATAATTGGCGAGGCTTCTTTATAGAGAAGTTTGGTGAAAGTACAGACCAATTAGTATTAGGTTACAACGCTTACTCGAGTGATAGATGGTCATTTGATATTGTTCTAGTACCAAAAGGCCGTGGTATTCAAGGTGGTGAGGATGATAGATTTAATGGTTTGGATGACCGAGACTCTAGTACTATGTTTGGCGGCCGATTAACAGGGTATATTGATGATAATATTGTACAATTTTCAGTTAAACATAATATTGGTAGCAATCATAAAGGCACAACAGCCTCTGCTTTAATTGGTCGTAATTGGCAAGTTAGAAATTGGAATTTTCATTCAATGGCAGGTGTGCGATTTTTTGATGCTAAATTAAATGATTACTATTTAGGAATTTCTGCAGATGAAGCAGCTAGAACTGACTTTAATGAATATTCTCCAGGTTCAAACTTAAACTTAACTGCAGAGGTAGGTGTCACTTATCCTATTACAGAAGACTGGGTATTTCGCTCTACCGCACGTTTTGCTCAATTTTTGGGTGATAAAACCGACAGTCCTATATTTGTTGATAAACGTGATAATGCCATGTCGCTTACAACTAGCATTAGCTACGTTTTTTAAGAGTAATTTATAATGAAAAGGACTCTTATATCACTCAAAAAAATATACAGCACATATTTGTTAACTACAATTATATGTTTGCCAGTGTCATTTTCATCGAATGCCTCTGAGCCTAGCGCAACTCTAAAAGTGACGCCTAAAAACTGTGTGGCTTTACATAAAGGCCAAAAATGTTATTTAGAAGTCACCTTTGATTGGCAAGCTAAACAAAACGACTATTGCTTAGTTAATAGTACTCGAAGCCAAGTAATGAAGTGTTGGTCTAATAAAAGTACCGGCCAATATAGCTTTGACTTTCAATCAACACAAAGCAATGATTTCAGCTTACAAGTGCAAGATTCAAATACAAATGTTGCAAATGCTCAAATTGTAGTGGCTTGGGTTTACAAATCAAAGAAACGTTCTAAATCTAGCTGGAGACTATTTTGATAGATATGCCCCCTATGCAGCATATTATGTTAGTAGAAGATGATATGTCACTAGCCGAGTGGTTTAGTGACTATTTAACTGAGCATGGATATCTAGTGACTTTAGTCAATCGAGGCGATATGGCAATTGAACTGATTGCCTCTGATAAACCTGATTTAGTGGTATTAGATATTATGCTACCAGTGAAAGATGGTTTTGATGTTTGTCGGGAAGTAAGAGATTTTTATACTGGTCCTATTTTGATGATGACAGCCAGAGATCATGAAATGGATGAAATTCTAGGCCTTGAATTGGGTGCTGATGATTATATAACAAAACCCGTTAAACCCCGTGTTTTATTATCTCGTATTAAAGCTTTATTTCGTCGTGCAAATATTAAAAGTACACCAGTAACCGATGACAGTAGTACAATTTGTTTTGATGAGTTTTCTATTGACTCTCATTCTCGTACTACAACATTATCAGGTGAAGTGATTAGTGTTTCATCGAATGAATTTGATGTACTTTGGTTATTAGCAAAAAGCGCAAACGCACTAGTGAGTCGACAAGCTTTAGTAGCAGAACTCAGAGGCATTGAATACGATGGTTTTGATCGCTCGGTAGACATTATAATTTCTCGATTACGAAAAAAACTTGGGGATAATGCGACAGCACCTTACCGAATAAAAACGGTATGGGGAAAAGGTTATTTATTGGCAAAAGATGCATGGACTAAATAACTGGAATTCATTATGAAAAAACTTATTTTATCTTTAGTGCTCATTGTTATTTTTTCCATCATCGGTTTAGGGTGGGGTTTAGATAATTTATTTGCACAATATCAAACTAAAAATGAAGCCGACGAATTAAAGCCTTATAAACAAATTACCACCGCTTTAGCACAAACCTTGGATAAACAAAGTGATATTCATGCATTTGTGAACAAATGGCAAATATCTAATGACTTAAAATTAAGTTTACTTGATTTAAAAGTTTTCCCTTTACCTCAGTCATTACAAAAGCGCTTTAACTTAGGTGAACCTCTTACCTTAGAATCAGATAATCATATTTTGATCCATGTGATATTATCTGAGCACCAACAAGTACTGATATTAACCTTACCTCAAACCATAAATGAACAAGATAATAGCCAGTTACAACTGATATTCACATCAATATTTTATATCGCGTTATTGCTCATTTTATTCATTTGGTTATATCCGCTAATAAAACATTTACGACAGTTGGGGATCACAGCTAAAGCTTTTGGTGAAGGCCACTTAGAGCAAAGGATTTTAATAGATAAAACATCTTATATTGCAAATATTGAAGTTGAATTTAATAAAATGGCGCAACGCATTGAGACTTTAATAAACGATAATCAGCTACTTGGCAATGCAGTATCACATGATTTACGCACACCACTGGCAAGACTCAGATTTGGAATCGAAGCTTTAGAAGAAACTAAAAATCCAAGTCTACGTGAAAAATATCAAAAGCACATTAGTCGTGATATTGATGAAATGGAAAAACTTGTTGCTGTACTACTTAATTATGCTCGTTTAGAACAAGCTATGGTAGCTATTGATAAACGAGAAGTTGCATTACAAGACGTAATAACTGATTGCATTAATGCAATTACTCCTAAAGGTATTACTATTGAATTTATACCAGAAGATCGCATAACAATAATGGCCGATATCAATTATTTATCTATGTTAATAAATAACTTGTTAAGTAACGCCACTCAGTACGCCAACAAAAAAATATGCATAAAAGTAGTGAGTATAGATAATAGCTATAAGTTAATTGTTGCGGATGATGGCCAAGGAATAGATGAAACAAAGCGCCAAGAGATACTTAAACCTTTTACTCGAGGTGATAATATTGAAGGTAAGCAAGGCTTTGGAATGGGCCTTGCCATAGTTTCACGTATTGCTCAGTGGCACGACGCGACTGTAAATATAGATAAATGCGCCGAGCTTGGTGGTGCTGAGTTTAGTATTACATTTGATAAATAGTTTGAGCTCTGGATAATACCATCCCGTTAATAAAGTGATCATTTAGCGGGAATTCAAATTTACTAAAATTCATATGTTAATGTTAACAATACAGATCGACCAGCCTGGGGTATCAAAGAGTTATCATAGCCCTTACTACGATGAGTAAAGTCATTGCCTGCATTAGCAGATCTTAAACCCGGATAGAATTCTAATCTATCAAAAATATTTTTTATTTTTAAACTGGTTTTCAAATTCAAATAATTAAAACCTAAAATCACATCAAACATCACTTTAGAACCAAGTTCAATACCTTGATTATATAATGGATTACGAGAATACAACTGGGTTTTACTCACAAAATGGCCTTTTAAAGTCAAACTGAGATTATTAACTAAAGGTAAATGAATCGTACTATTTATTTTATGTGGAGAAATATCTCCTAATGTATTTTTTTTATCAATCCATTCTTGTAAATCATGATCATAGCTAAGGCTGGTTTTTGGTTTTGTATACGTATAATAAAAAGATCCTGTTATGGGAGGCAACTCTGATAAAAAGTGTGAGTATTCAAATCTACCCCGATATTCTAAACCCCAAATTTCGCGGTTAGCATCATTTATAGCAGACTCTCTGATAACATTTTTATATTTGGCATTAAATAATGAAATATCATGCAGCCACTTAGGTGTATTATGCATCAGAATGATTTCAATATTTTTAGCCTGTTCTGGTTTTAAGTTTGGATTGGCATTTCTGCCACTCCACCCACCATATAATTGTGTTGAAGGTGGCTCTTGAAATGCTTCTCCATAGATTAACTTTACCGCTGCGTCTCCTTTATTAAATTTATAAATACTTGATATTCTAGGACTATAAGAACTGCCAAAGATACTATTTTTGTCTTTTCGGATGCCTAAATTAAAACGCCAAGAGTTAACATCATAGATTCCGCCAATATAAGCACCTTTATCATTTGATGTTATTCTATTTTCGTCGGGGACTTCTGAAAGTGGTTTACCGTTAAAGGTGTAATCTAAGTCTTGGCTATTGAATACACCTTCACCAAACCCATAAGGCCCTGACTTATTACTCGAGTTAGTTGAACCATATGAACCAGCCCAATACCCAGGTACATCCCATGCTTTTGTTAAATCTAAATACTTATAACGCCAACCAGCAATTAAACTTAAATTTTCATTTGATTGATATACAACATCTTGTCTAAATTGATAAGAATCATTTGATGAGTTCCAATAGGTTGAACTTACAAACGAGTATTCTTGCATGCCATCGCGCCAATCAGGTTCAGCTTCAGCCCAATAAACCCCACTTCGACTATCGCGATATAAAGCTGTACTTGATATGTTTAATTTATCATTTACTTGCCAATCATATTGTAGATAAATTTGTTTCGAATGGTTTGTCCAATTTGCAAAAGATTGACCTCTATCTGCGGGGTAATTTCCTCTATAACCCTCATCATTTTTCCAATAAATTAAACCCGCTGTTAAGTTTTTATAGTTCACATTAGCTAAAATACCCCAATCATCTGTTGGGTCTTTATATGAACCAAGGGGCTCATTAATCGCATTAGAAGTTAGTATTGGCCCCCATATTTTGTTATTTGAATATAAGTCATTGCTTAAAAATCCCCAGCGGTTAGACAGGTCTTCTTCATCACTTTTAAAGAACCTAGCTGAAAAGCTATATTTGAAATTATTTAGATTACCTAATGCTGAAACTTCTCCACCATAAGAATTCCAACTGCCAGATTCAGCTCTAGCCGTAATAACATGTTCACCCTCGCTTAACTTATCTGCATTTTTAGTAATGATATTTATAATGCCCAAATACGCATTTGGCCCGTATATGACTGAAGCAGGTCCATATAAAACTTCTATCTTATCTATATTCGAGATTGGATACTGGGTAGAGAATTGCGCTACATGGGTCCATAAATGATTATCTACAACACCATTAATCATAAACAAAGTTCGAGAAGAAAATGGAGTACGGTACCCTCTTTGATAAAATGTATTTGGTGAACTTTCAATTGAATCAAACCCTGAAATATCGGATATAACTTCAAATAAACTGTGATAACTATTTTTTTGAATATCGTTACTTGTGATCACTATCATGGCGGCAGGCGCATCAATTAAAGACTCTTCAACACCACTTGCTGTTGTTACAGTAATATTGACGAGGTCTTCCAAACTCATGCCAAATATATCTTCTGACGCAGAAACACTTTTAATTAAACTCGGGACAGAAAAATACAATATAAATAAATATGCAATGAATAAAAAATGTGACTTCATGGGACGAACTCATAAATAAATCCGATTATTTAAATATAGTCCAATTGATATATTTTGAGGATAAAACTCATTAACCTCAACTTAGTTTAAGAGGTAATTATATCATTCCCGTTAATAAAGAGATCACTCAGCGCAGCTCAAAGATTTTTGACTAGTCATTGGTTATAGAAATGGTTACTCCCTTTAAAAATCAATAACACAGTATAAATCGCTAGCCTACATCAAATGAGTTAAGCTCAGAATTTATTGTAAAATGGCCGTGAGTAATATTACCCTCCTTTTGTTTTACAGGTATAGTATTAGCATATTCAAAACGATGATATCGATAACTAAAATATGATCAAAAATCGCAATAAACTCATACGTTACAATCATATTGAGGTAAAAAGTGCTTTTGAAAAAGAATCACAACTGCTAACGGATATTCAATCTGATAAATTAGAACAGTGTCTCATGCTCTGGCAAGCTAAAACCCCGACACTAGTGCTTCCTTCAGGTAATAAATGGCCTGAATCTGATAAACTGAAAGATGGATTAGCTAACAATAACTGGCAATTGTTATCTCGAAAAACTGGTGGCGCCCCCGTACCGCAATGTCCCGGAGTTATTAACCTATCTCATATGTATGTTTGGCCAGATGAACAGGCTTATTCAATTACCGCAGCTTATCAAAATTTATGTGCTGTTTTAAACACATTTTTTTCTGCTTTAGGTCTAAAGAGCAAAGCCCATGCAACTGAGTTTTCATATTGTGATGGAGACTATAATCTCAACATCAATGGAAAAAAAATAGTAGGAACTGCACAGCGTGTAATTCTAAAAAAAGGAGGAGGAAGAATAGTATTAGCTCAGGCCTTTATTTTAATTGACGCCTTATTAGATGACTTAATCAAGCCTGTTAATTTATGTTATGAAATATGTGATAAAGCCGAACGCGTAAAATCACAAGTGCATACATGTTTATTTGAGCATATAAACGAGCGACCAAATATAGATGTTATATACCAAAAAATCACCCAAGCATTTATAAAAAGTAAGTTATATCAATAGCATTATAAAGGGGTCGGAGTGAATTATTATTCGGGACAAAAATTTGTACCCATAACTATTTCACTCCGACCCCTTTATATATGTTTAATTTATTTTTTAAGTAGGTGGCTTACAAGATTAAAGTACTTTTCGTTATTATTAGTATCTTCTGAGGCTATAATCAGATACTTA